>Ga0123357_10009382_pt1 | contig 12353 bp, 13 predicted proteins | sample TergutEmb28metaG_FD_89873 | JGI IMG/M metagenome (GOLD analysis project Ga0123357, IMG submission 89873) | Embiratermes neotenicus P4 segment gut microbial communities from Petit-Saut dam, French Guiana - Emb289 P4 | ecosystem: Host-associated > Arthropoda: Insects > Digestive system > Gut ... | reverse complement strand
TAGATGGGCTATTAGTTAGGTGGAAGAAGTGTAGGTGGGGGGGGGGGGGGGGAGGGGGGGGGGGGGGGGGGGGGGGGGGGGGGGGGGGGGGAGACGCTAGTAATATCTGTTTACGTAAAGAAGTTTGGTGACATGTAAAACTTCTATTTTCGGAAGAATCACAGTATTGGCTGTCAGGCAACATGTCACAAGAGGTATGTCACGTGTAGCACCATTTAATTCGTGTGTTCCCTGAAATATTGCAACACCAGAATTGCCTAGTAGGTGGGTTCCGAAATTACCAAATCCCGTCCACTTAATACTTATTGCTGTGAAAATGTGTCATATACAGAGTCGTCATTTTCTATTTCGGCTGTTGCTTTTTCTGTCGGCTTGCCTATCCTATAAAACCCAGCCCACCCACAGACTCTATCCCAAGCCCGTTATTTGTTGGGTCTGTATGCTTTGTCTAGAGTCGCAATGAGGGTCACATTGGGGCATCCCTTGCTTTTGTGTGATATATGCTTTAACATAGCTGTCATCTTAAACTGAGACGGACATTTAGTGATGTGTGTGTGACAAATAAGAAAGGTGAAGCTCGCCCCGTGGAGGCACACAAGTAAAGTTAGAGATATAGGTGTAGTCACACTTTACCTCGGCGCTAGATGGGGGGTTGGGTGGTCACGCCATGCCCCGTCCGCTTTACTTCCGGGAAAGAGCCCCGGTAGCGATTGTAGAGGAGGCTGGGTGGGCCGTAGCGCCGTTTTGGGCGGGTAAATATGTCTTCCCACTGGGATTTGAACCCTGCACCGTCTAGCCAGTAGCGAGTCACTGTGCTGACTACTATATCCTGGCCCCCAGAAACAAGAAAACAGTTCACAAACACGAGAAACGTTTCATGCAACAGGTTTCATGATAGACGCTAAGAAAACACCAAGTTAGGCGTTGTTGAAGAAACTGCACGAAGTTGGTGCTGAGGTCGGAGACACTTCCAAGAAAGTCATTCGCTCGAATTGCGCAGCAACAGGCATGTCTGCACCATCAGCACGCTATGCAACAAAACTACTGCCTGGGCTCGCAGTATGGTTAGCAACTGAGAGATCGTGAGGTCATACTGAACCCCGGGAAATGGCTGATGTTAGAAACGCTCGTTCTGTTTATTCTGACTCTTGTTTCAGCTTAGTGGCTAAGTGAACTCCTGGTGTAACGGGTTTCTTCTTTTAATCCACGAAGTGTCACTGCGTATGTTACGGTTGGTGTAGTGTGATAGGAGAATTGGCGTAACGGACGGAGGGAGGGGGTGAGGGGTGCGAAGGCCCGGGAGTCAAGGAGCGGCAAAGTGGGATACAAAATGAATATTTTAAAGAAAGAAAATTATTTTCTGCGCTCAACAAGTTGGAAATTATCGAGTGAAGTAACAGGGGGCGATCTTAAGTTCATAATTTCTGTTAGGGGCAGCTGTTATTAATTGCAGCGGTTTCCAAACAACTCAACTTCGCCACGATATAAGAGCACAACAGGGATTATTGAGCTTATTTTTTCTGAGTCCATACATTCACGACGATATTTTATACTTACTGTAACGTTGTTTTTGTATACTTGTCAGTTTACGAGGGTATGGCTTTTCCCAACAACACAATTAAGGTCACAAACAATTCTGTGTGTTGGTGACAGACTTTTATGACAGGACAAGAAGTAGAGTAGCCGATCCCGGTGACTGCGCGGCCTAAGGCGGTCGCTCGCTTGCTGGGATTGTGGGTTCGAATCCCTCCGGGGGGTGGGGGGCATGGATATCTGTTGTGATTTTCCTGTGTTGTCAGGTAGAGGTCTCTGCGACAGTCCGATCCCTTGTCCAGAGGATTCCTACCAATTCTGGAGTGCCTGTGTGTGATCTGGAAACCTCATTAAGGAGGCGATGTAAGCCATAAGACTGTGGCGCCACAAAAAAAAAAAAGCATGATTGTGAACTTTATCTGAACCTGTGTCATTTTTGCTTGTGAGCATGTTGAAGGGTAAAGTGTGTAGGAATTAATCATGACACTAAAGATGATATGAAAGCATTCAGGATGTAGTGTATTTTCAGAAGTAAGACGTGCAATGTACAGCGTATGCCATTCTCTCGGACTTCCTAGGTCCTTGAAGATAAAGGCAGTTGTTCCTTCGAAAAGCCGGGAACCGTTTTACACAGTAACGGGGCGTCATGTCCCCACCCCCGAAAAATGGAATATTCTACAGCGTTTTAATTACACGTGACGCATGTCTGCGAGCCGAAGGAAACCGTTTCCAACACCTTTAAGTATGTTCAGTAAAAACCTGATAGTTATTGCAGTACAGTGAACTAAAATATGTGGACCCTGAATCAAGGAAAATTGGAATAGATGGGACGACCTCTTCTTGCCTGCCCTCACGCGCAACCGTCTGACTGAGGAGTCACACGGTTAAAAAAAACCCTGAAAATTGGGCCTACAGACACTAGTATAAAGCTGTTCGAAATTTTTACCAGAAAATGTGACATTTCCCGTTTCCAGGTGTGGTTTTTGACAGATAACCCTTTTTGTCATCCACTGTTATGCATTATAGCCCATGATGGTTCACAGTTTCATGGAATATGAACACCGTGAACTTAAAATATTATTTGACAACTAGACAGAATAAGCTGTGGGGCAAAGGTCGAGCACGCGATACTGCCCGAAACACGGTTGCTGCAGGACATCTTCAAAAGGATATTTTTTTTTTCAGTAAACACTGCTACCTATCGGGCGTAGCTTGTCACACAAGCATTTGCGAACTTTATTCGCGATGTGGCGGTAGGAAGTGGCTGTAGCCTGTCTTGAGATGTCCAGCCATGACTGAGCCACATCTGTACACTTTGTTGGTCCAATGGTGTGAGGTGAACCCTGTAAACCGAACACAGTCGGTACTTTAAAGCTGCGTGTATTTGGAAAAGCAATTAATAAGACGATGTCCTTACTATACTTCATTCTTGAGTTGGTTAACTTAATTGACGTGATGGAAGGAAGGAGGTCGTTGCTAGAGGTGGGGGGTTGTGAATTGTTAAGTTTGCCGGTTGGAGTTACAGTGGGCTGTGTATGAAAGAACCGTAAATCCTAAGATGGCTAATTATCAGAACAAACATGGTGGCTATAAAGTAAATGTAACTGTTCGTAGAATGTCGAGAGTACGATTGTACTGGTTGTCATAACCAGGCGATGATTTATCATCTTATATGCCTCAACGACGCATGTGCTTTTACACCTGCTCGAAAAGTAAAGGAATGTAAAAGTGAAATGTAGGTAACCGAACAACCTGGGCAATGTATTCGGTAAGTGTCGGGTTGAAATCTTGGTCTGTAGGCCGCCTAACATGACCCAGGATTTTCGTGTTGCTCCTTAGGCCGTCAACGCAAATTCCAGAATAGTAGCCCGGGGGTGCGCAAATCCCAATCTGCAGGTCCTCCGGGCAAATAAATTTTGCACTGGGTCGCTTAATATCTGTGGGACTTCAGTATGAAACTTCGCTTGTCACCTGTTTGGCGTCTACACTTTTGAGGTGGCTTATAGATTTTTACATATTTGTGGACCCCCCTGCCTGGATCGAGCTGGTTCAGGATAGGGACAGGTGGCGGGCACTTGTGACTACGGTAATAAACCATCGGGTTCCATAAAATGCGGTGAATTTCTTGACTAGCTGAAAACCTGTTAGCTTCTCAAAAAGGACTCTGCTCCATGGAGTAAGTATGGAATATGTGGACCCCTCTAGTAGCGTACCAAAACTTAGGCCACGACTACTGTAATTGTTGTTCTACATGTTTGGAACTTTGCGGCAATATTCAGGGAGACAAATGAGATTTTCTCCTAGTGACATTCTGAGTAGCCCACCCTACCACGCTTGAAGATAGCCCCGAAGCACGTAGAACAGTTACGTTATAGTTGTGATTGGCAACTATTGTGTACTTCGTATGTTACTAGCCAAGGATTCGGAAGGATTTCTTTCGTAGTAGGCTATTTAGTAGCATACTGTACTTCATGTTTAGGGCTGTAAAAAGCAAGGCTGGTTTTATGGCTTCTGCTTGTAAATCCCATTGTGTTCAGTTAGTCTTTATATCCTTAAGTTTGTTTTGTGGCAATATAGAGATTATATGTCTATTGCTTATGCCATTTATTGGTCACGTTTAGACATTTAGCTGGCGCCATAAATCTTAGCACGTGATTTTTTAAGTAATGATTTCTGTTAATGTGAAGAGGAGGCTTATAAAGCACTGGAATATACAAAGCTGTTTACAGCAGCAATTTGTGAACGTATTTGGCAGTCATTAGCATTAATAACCATTTTTGTGAACTTTGGCAGTCATAAGCATTAATAACCATTTTTGTGAACTTCCGGGAAGTTCAGTGTGAAATTCAAAATAGCTTTCAAACCAGTTGTTCAGTACATAAGTTTCAGTGGATAAAACCAAATACAAGCGAAAAGTTAAGCTGTATTTCGCACTACGTGACCGCACTGTCTTCTTGGATGTTACGTAAATATGGTGCCGACGTTTCGGAGGACGTTCTGCCGCCGTCTTAAAAGTTCGTGTGACTAAAGCCGACTAAGCTTATTACAAGTGAATAATGAAATGAAATGGGCAGGACATGGAAAGGGAAGGTGCTGGTCTAGTTGAAGGTACTGACCTGGCATTTGTCTGGAGAAAATGGGGAAAGCCATGAGAAACATCTGTGAGGCTAGGTTGTCTCCGGAGCGTAATCCGAATCCTTCAACTGCCAAATACAAAGCTACAGCTTTCGATTCGGAGTTGACGAATTGCAACACGCAACTCTACTTGACTGGTATCCTCGTACCAAAGTACACGGCGTTACATTGCAGAAGACAGTAACGTCTCATTTCTCTGCCCTAAGAACTTGCAGCATCGCTGCTTAACTTGTCTTTCTTCCCATATAAAAAAAGTCCTGTGGTGCAGTTGCTTGCCAGAGGTGAGATGTACGGACGGGGGGTTTGTGGTGACACCTGAAAGAGTAGTTGAGAAACGTTGGGAATTGCGTATCACACTTGCTACAGACCGTCCTACTAGTCATGTCCCCGAGCACTGCCACTCGCACGGGATTTTCATCGTATACGAAGCTAACAACTGACGAGAATTTGGAGTCCGTTTTTCTTCCGCAATTGGGCTTGTTTTATTTCGTAGTAGAGTTTCGAATTACTGACCTCGAGTTTCTAAGAAGGCACCGCACATATTTACCTACACATGACGGAGCTCGTGTTTGGAAACAATGGACACATTCTTTGAATTCTGCCTTCCTTTCCATACAAGGAATGTGGATTTTCACATTGACTCGATCTTGCAGTGTCTGTTGGGAGTAGGTAGTAGCGGGTTCGTGCAAAGTACGTCATCTTGATTCACACTCTTTACTAGCAAAGATATGCTACTACCAGTAGCGGTAGCATTTACATAGTATTAAGAAGAAAGACGTTCCTCCACATCCTCCCTACCCACCCTGGTCACCCTCCAGTGGGATGACCAGCTGAATCGGATGGGTGATTTTATTCCCTTCTGGGGTGCGGAGTACAACGTTGCGTATCATTCCATCTCGTTCCTCTATAAGCTGTTCGATGACAGCCCTTTTCCACATGTTCCGTGGACGGACGTCTTCTTGCAGCAGGGCAACGTCTCCTCTCGTAAACTTGGTAGATGCTTGCTGCTGCCGGACGTCATGGAAACTCCTCAACGTCGTGAGGTACTCCCTTTGCCACCGTCTCCAAAAGTCTTCAGCGTGCTTCTGTCGCATTCTAGATTCTTTTGTTAGGCTCCCGTTCGTCTCTGGTCCATGTGGTATTGCCGTTAGTCTCTCCCCAATGAGGAAGTGTGCTGGTGTTAATGACCCTGCCTCGTCTTCGGCCTGCACCATGGGTCTTGAATCAATGGCAGCTTCTATAGCCAAGAGGGTGGTATTCAGCCCTTCTTCAGAAACCTGGAATGGAACCAGTACCTTGCGTAAAAAGGTTTCGTGGTCTCAATCATCCTTTCCCACCATCCCCACCAAGCTGCCCTCGGAGTGATGAACTTCCAACTAATGTGATGAGCGAGGAATTGGTGAATTTTGGCTGCAAACAGACAGGTCCATAGTTGAGCCAGGTGTTTGTTGGTGGCATGAAAGATCTGAGCATTGTCCGTGTAAACGGCGTGTGGCAGTCCTCGTCTTCCCACGAATCGTTGGAGAGCCAGCAAAAATTTGTCAGTGGGCATAACATTGCATAATTCCAAATGAACGGCACGTGTAATAGCACATGTAAAGAGAGCAATATAATCTTTTCTCATGTCACTCCCCACCTTGATATACAAAGGCCCTACGAAGTCAATTCCTGTAACCCCGAAGGGTTTCTGAGGTGTTACCCGGTCTGCGGGAAGTGGAGCCTCGATTTGGTGACCGTGGTGGGCTTTAGCCATCTTGCAGGGAAGACATCTGTGCAGCACCTTCTTTATGGCGTGACGTGCACGCAAAATCCAAATTCTTCTCTGAGTTCCGTTAGAATTATCCGGACACCCAGGTTATGAAGGCGTATGTGCATTTGTCAAATCAACAAGTGAAAAATGGTGCTTGCTGTCGAGCAGGAGTGGGTAACGTAAGACTTTGGAAAGGTCGGCGCATTGCAAGCGCCCTCCAAGTCGAACAAGTCCATCTTCTAGGAACGGGTTAAATCGAGTGATTTTCGATTCCCTGGGCAGGTCGGCGTTGTTCTGAGGTGCGTCAAGTTCCGCAGAGAAACATTCTGCCTGGATCGCCTTGATCCAGTGCAGGCGTGCTTGAGTGAGTTCCGACGCTGTCAGTTCGCCGGATGATCGGTGGGCATGTCGGATGTTTCCTTAGAATCGAAAGACCCGAAACCGTGACGCAAGCAACTTCCAATATGAACTGTACCTTGACTTGTCAAGCAAAGGTGCAGGAGTCTGGGTGTGTAGGACTGGATGAGGAGTCTTCCTTTTTCGGGCGGGGACTGCTCCGTATTGCCCGTGTCACGTGGCGATGATTCGACGCCCCTCGAAAGCCAAGCCGGCCCTCTCTACCATGTGTCCAGACCTTTTAGCTGGTCGGCGATCACCCCATAGACAGGTAGTCTGCTGGGTTGTCTATTCCAGGGCAATGCTTCCACTGCGTCGGCGTCGTATATGTATGTAGTTCCGTCACCCGGTTAGAAACGAATGTTTTACATCTACTGGGATTACTACGTATCCAATTTGGAAACTACCGTAGCGTCAGTCCATAACGTGGCGTCCCTGATGTTCATGCCTGTCTCGGCAGAAGTACTGCAGTAGCCACGCTCCTACAAGCGCGGCGAGAAGTTCCAGACAGGGAACGGTTAATTTCTTCACTGGAGCAAGTCTGTTTTTACTGCAGGCTAGTCCGACTATAACGCCTTCACATGTAGACGATCGAACGTACAGAACCGCTCCATAAGCCCTTTCGGACGCGTCACAGAAAACATGTATCTGAGTGTCCTGACCGTTTGATGTTCCCATCCAACGAGGAATGTCGATGTCCGCTAGAAGAGGTAATTAAGTTATCCATGCGTGCCAGCGGGCTCCAATGTCGTGGGACAGAATCTCCTCCCTCTGCATGCCCCTACACCATGTTTCTTGGAAGAGTTTCTTCGCGATAGCGGAAACAGGCGAAAATAAGCCTAAGGGTCGTAAAACCGGGCAGAAGTTTGGAGCAGTTTTCTCTTAGTTGCGGGCCCTTGTGCTGTTTTATCCAGGGTGTCCCTCGGATCCACCGACAGCGTATCGGATTCTGTATTCCAATCTACGCCCAGGGCTTGCGTCGTACTTTGAATCTCCTGACCCTACGCCTTCCAAATTTCTTTTAGTTCTTCGCAACTGGTGGCCCGTTTAGCCATTGGGAGTTTGATGGTTTCATCAAGGTACTGAGCTCGTATTAAATACTGATTGCTCCATTTCCGTTGTCAGCCCCGGCTACGAAGTCATCCATCCACGTATTGTTAGCTTAGGATACCCTTCTGTACAAATAGTGGCAAGTTCCCTCACAGTTGCGGAGAGCAAGAATGGGCTGCACGTGAGACCGAAGGGAAGACGAGTCAAACTGTAGGTTACCACCTCATTTGTGGTGTAGCGGTTGCCTTTATCGTCTTGGGAGATCCTGTACCAAAGGAATTTTGTTAGGTCTCTATCCTTCCGGTCCAGAGATAGTTGGAGGAAAGCTTGTTTTATGTCGCCAATTATTGCCACAGTATGTCCGCGAAAACGTAGTAGAGTCGCTACACTTCAGAGATTAGGTTGGGGCCCATCTCCAGTACATCATTCAAAGAGGGGTTGTTGCATGCTTTGGTGGACGCGTCGAAGACTATTCTCCACTTGATTTTCCGCGGCGTTCCTTCACCGCATGGTGTGGCAGATAAAATACTCCAGTCGAATTTTCTGTCGTTGGCGCTAGTTCCACCTGCTCCTTCACTAATTGGTCTAACGTATGCTCTTCGTAGATTGTCCGCAAAGCGTCATTTTGCTGTAGTTGTTTCTGGAGGGTACGGGACCTCCTTTCTGCAGTGTCACGATTCGGAGACAGATCGAACATGTTCTTCGTGAGGCGAACGACTCTGCGACCGTCTTCAATGCGATACGAGTCGCGGAATTCCTGTAGTATTTGGGATTCTCCAGTCGTCATTGGTTTTTCTTAGCTGGGTGTGATTCCGATAGTTTCTAAGTCCCAGAACCTTCGCAAATCATTATCCGAAGTCTCCAGAGTTATGCACTTAACAATCTCGTTTGCAGGACTGCCCGTTCTATTTTCAGTCAAAATCCAGCCGAACTTTATAGGAAGCAAACTCCGTGACGCAGATAGGCGTATTGTAGAAGTATCCTTTAATATTCTCCAATAATGGTCGCCTCCAATCAGGACTTCAATGGGAAGGTCTCGTTCTCCTTCCATCGTGTCGACTAGTTGTATATTGCGAGTTTGAGCCATAATAGTGATATCGTGAGGGACCGTGAGGCTAGGGCATAGGGCGTGAGAGCTCTCAAAGGCATTGATAGGTACGGTGGCATTTTTCCGTATGCTCTTTTCGCAGAAGCGTGCAAATCTGCGTGGGATTGAGTCAGAGGACCGTGACTCGAATGCAGTCACTACCAAGTCCTGGCGATCAAGCATCTCTAATTTCAGATCATCTATTAAACTCTTAGCGACGAAGATTGACTGACTGCCGGCGTCCAAAACACAACGCGTGAGCTTGCTGAGTCCTGTGGGTCCCATGACCATGTGCGTTCTGCCTGAAAGTAGGTGAAGCCAGGAGAATGCGACATCTATCTTGCCAATGGTAGTTGGTGTTATCTGTCTATTAGGTGTAGTAGTGGCCCCAATTTCAATACGTGTAGCTCTGTAATGTGCTCCTTTACATCTCGTGCATAAGGCTCTACCCCTCTTACTGCAAACGCTTGCGTTATGGCCGTGATTCAAGCAGAGAAAGCAGCGATGTGGTGATTTGAGCTTCTCTCTACGTTCACTTACCTTCGTCACCTTCTTGCATTCTTGAGCCCAGTGACCCTTTGATTCACAAAAGACACAGAAAGGGTCCCCAGCATGTCTGCCCTTTTGCCATGATTTCTACTGTTTAGAGTTGACATGAAGCGCCGCTGCTGAGGGGATGTAGTTCGTTTGATCAAGTGTCTCCGCATATTTTCTTTGCGGTGAGCGCCCCGTCTACTTCTTCGCCGAGAAACTCCATCAGTTTTAGAATATCTCCTTCTGAGATACCCTGCCGTTTGACATGGATGATCCACCGCTGGCAAATTTCGGACGGAACTGCGCGTAGAATCTTCGGTATGAACACCCTGACGTAAGCGTTGACATCTTCCCCCAAAGCTCGAAGCGCTTTGACGCGGCGATGACACTCAATGAAAGTGATGTTCAATTCGTCTAGCATGGCAGATTTTGCCGGAGGTAGGCCCTCGAGATAATCCAGGTGGACTTGAATGATGCGGTTCGTGTCTCCATATCTAGCGAGCAGAATTCTCTTGGTCTCTTCGTATGTATTTGCAGTCACAGCTATTCCGTCCACCAACAATTTTGGCTCCCCCTCCAAGTATCCTTGGAGGAAAACATGTTTGTTGATAGTCGAAAGTGAAACGTCTTCGTCAATGGAGGATCGGAACTGCTCCCGAAATGGGGACCAAGTCTCGACATTACCTGCAAAGGGCTCAAGTATGATAGCGGGAAGCTTCACCGAATGTGTAACCGGTGCATAGGGACGGTTTCAGTTGGCTGAGTTGACCCGTGGATACACAGTCGTGCAGTGGAGGCGGACAGATCGTTGTCCATATGTCTACTAGCCTTCTGGATTACCCGTTTCGTCTTGTTGATATATTCTTCATAGGCCTGTATGTCTTCCTCATACTCGTCGGATAAAAGATCGTGAATAGCATCATCCAGTGAGATAAGTCTATCTAAAGTCTCTTGCATACGTCCGCGGTAGTGTTCAGAGTCATTAAGTGAAGTGGAATCATCAAACCCATCTAGCATCTTGGAAAAGCGGGTCGCATTTGCGCCCTCTCTGGCTCGCCTGCTCTTTAAATTATGAAGTTTAATAACTGGTTCGTCCGTCATCGTGGTACAAGTTACACTCGGGTAGTAGCGTGAGCAGGCAATGTGTTCAACGCACTCGTAATAAGGTCTCCGCCAGGTAGATTGCGCTTGTGACCGTGAGATTGCAAGCGACCTTGTGGTGTTTTACAGTTGCAACAACAGATGACATGCGTACAAGTGTTCGGATAATGCGACTCTCACTTCGGTCTAATAATTGATTTGGTTAATAAAAATAGCAATAAACAATCGGATTTTGAATTTAGTGGGCTACTGAAATTAGTAAGTCGCAGTAAGTCGATTTCTTTTACTTAGCTGCGTATGTGATGGACGATCGTCGTGTTGAAGCAATACGTAATGTCGACTCGATCTCGCGGCGTTCTGGATGGCGTGTCGTGTCCCTTCCTTTCTTTGTAAACGGTTTCCTCCTTCCAGAGTGCAAAGAGATGAAAGTTTTCCTTACTCAGTTTTGCAGTAAATGCACTGTACCACTGCTTCTAAATCCCCTGTAATACCGGGTTTCGGCACCAAATATTGGGAGTAGCTAGTACCGGGTTCGTGCAAAGTACGCCATCTTGATTCACACACTTTGCTAGCAAAGATATGCTACTGCCCGTAGCGGTAGCATTTACATGCTATTAAGAAGAAAGACGTTCCTCCACAGTGTCCCTCACAAATAACAATGGCACTAATTCAGGTATGGAGATCTAGAAGGCTACATTCCGGGATTTTTTATTGGTTATTCTAAAAACAGTAGGCCCTTGATTTTTCACGAGTTATTGCACTCCTGACTTCGATTTTATCTTACAGAGAAACGTCATGATCTGCATGGGAATTACCGGGACACCAATATCTGTTTGACTCTTTGCTTTCCCGATGAATATCAAAATAGCCTCATCCGAGAAAAATTCGGCTTTCCTGATTAAGAAATGCTTCGGCTGCTTATTCGTAAAACCGTCTGCAGCATCGACTTGTTGCTTTCCCATCTAGAGGATAGAATTGTTGTACGGCTCACATTTTGTTTTCGGGTGGTTTTAAAAGTTGAGTTGCCCTATAAGGAGATGGGTTTACATTCCACTCTGAAAGGCCAACAGCCACAGTGATTTGCAGAGGATTGTTTCCAATACAGTGCCATTATTGTCCAGGTTCTTCCCAGTTTTAACTTAATGCGTTCGTATTTTCTTTATGTCCATCGCTGACTTTGTTCTTTGACACGGTACTGCTGACGCGGGATGTTTTTGCAGAACTTATGGCAACTTTTTCCCCCCTATGACGGGTACTTTGTAAAAATACTTCAAATGAACGTGGGCTGAGATAACGTATTCGGTATAGCGACTCGTTGCGGACTTGGGGGTTCCGGGGTTCGAAACCCGGTGGGGCGAGATTTTCCGGACCCATCCAGATGGGCCCCGAGGCCCACACAACCTCATGTGCAATGGGTATCGGGTGTTTTGGGGGTAAGATGGTAGGCGCGTTTCGCCAACCAGCCACCCCCTTTTAGCGTCGGGGTTGAAAACAGATACAGCTGCGTTCCTTCTGTGCCTTCTTGGTATATAATGGAAGAGCTTTTTTTTTTCTCCGTTGCAGCAAATGAATAACCTTTGTTCAACAGAAAACATATCGCACATTCACTGACCACCTGCTCTCTATGAGACACATTACAGTTTGTATGAGGAATTAGAGCGGGGTTTTGACCATTTCCCTAAGTACCATACGAAAATTCTATTAGGAGATTTTAATGCAAAAGTGGGGAGAGAGAATATTTTCAAACCAACAATTGGACAGGAGAGT
>Ga0123357_10009381_pt1 | contig 12353 bp, 4 predicted proteins | sample TergutEmb28metaG_FD_89873 | JGI IMG/M metagenome (GOLD analysis project Ga0123357, IMG submission 89873) | Embiratermes neotenicus P4 segment gut microbial communities from Petit-Saut dam, French Guiana - Emb289 P4 | ecosystem: Host-associated > Arthropoda: Insects > Digestive system > Gut ... | reverse complement strand
TGACCGTGCAGCTCAATATATTTATCTCAGTAATTAACCAGCTTGATGCACAAAATTTGTGTTTTACAATAAGTTTATTTCATGCCTCTACATGTTTCTAGCACATGTGCTCGAAACATGTAGAGGCATGAAATAAACTTATTGTAAAACACAAATTTTGTGCATCAAGTTGGTTAATTACTGAGATAAATATACTGAGATGCACGGTCAGCAAAACATTAAAATACTTATGTTTTATTTAAAGACCTTGTCAGCCTCTCACGCTGTAAATGAATTACTGAGATGAATAAATATTTTAATGAAATCATGCACTTGAATATTTAAAGGGAACAAGACAAACACTGATTTCTCCTGTGGGTACAATGAAATCCAATGTAGGGTACAGGTGTGTTGTGGCCTGAATTTTACTTTATGCACAGGAAACAAACTTATGACGGCCCCTAAAGCAGAAATTCACTGCATTTGCGATGATTAGCTACAATGAAAACCGCGCGCGCACTTTCGCACACGCTTACACTTAGAAGGGTTTCTTTAACAGTATTGTAGCCCTCGGCCGGCCGGCCGACTGACCTGACATTCACAGCACTGCACATAACTGGCACGCCTCTTGCTTACCTCGCCGAACTAACAACACTAAGGAAAAGTAGCAAAGCATTTAGCGCAGCAGAATCAACAGGGCAAATGGCGCAAGAAATATTATTGTTCGTGATTAAGTCGAGGGAGTTTAAATTAATGGCAGTTTGAAAATTGTAGTTAAAATGTTAGTAGGAAGAAATGAAAGTAAGTGATTTGAGAGAAATGCATGTATAAATGTGGTGTTACACAAATCACACAGAAACAGTGTACGAGGGTGTGGACTAAACCGACGAGTCTAGATGGGGGCGTAATGCTTCGATAACTGGTGAGGAAACACGTGCAAACGTGAGAGACAATCATTTTTTCATTAAAGAATTTGTTCTTAAGAGTTAATTGATTGTACCAAGGCAATGTAGGGCGCGAGATTAATTTAAAGGTTTCTGTCGTAGTTTAGAATTAGGCAAAAGTTCAATGTCGCAATTTCAGTTATGTACAGCTACCAAAGTACATACACAGTCAACTTAAAAATCAGTGGTATTAGACACGCGCGTGGTAACCGCAAAAGTTTAGACAGTATCTCATTACAAAGTAACCTATTTGCGCATTGTACCAAAAGACTTCAATAAACTTCGTAGTCATATTGTTTAAACAATCATTAGTTGGTGACCAGTTCAATTGAAGGTACATGGAAAAGTAAGAACTCGCCGATTATAAGTATTTGTAATGGAGAAACTGTGATGATGGTAATGGTGAAGAGTCGAAGACGAATTTTTGAGTGTGTTATTTAACGACACCGTTAGTTCATAAGATTATATAGAGTAGGTGATACATAAATAGTCATGGAGCACTGGCGAAAAAGCACTAACAGGGGAAAACTGAAGTGCTTGGAGAATAACCCATCCCAATGCCAATTTGTTCATAACAAATCCACATGGACTGATCTGGCACTGAACTCAGGCAACCGCGGTGAGGGGCTGGCGACTAGCGGTTTGAGTCCTGGCACGGACGGACAATGATGATAATGATAAGTTTTGTATTTTTTTATCTTCGCACAGCGCGGTCGATTGAGTGCTATTCCTTCATGTTCTTGAAGTCCTTGTTTCAATTCTCGACGTGGATACTGGCTATCTTGGTACTTTTGGTGTTTCTTCTTAATACGTTAAAGCAAGCACCACTACATTGCCTCACATTACACTATAACAGCTTCTTTCCATATTGCATAAAATATATCTTTCACTAACAATTCTAATATACGAGGCTATACGTTTGTAATCTGCGAGGGGCTAGCGACCGAAATCAGAACCAAAGGCTATTTTAGTCTACATTCTGAAATAGTGACGTCTTTAAATGAAAGATTAATGTTCTTCATCAGCACTAATTTTGAAGTGTTCATGAGTTACATCAATAAGAATGTAGGTGTGTGTTCTTAATTATATAAACAGCCAACTAGATGCAACAATAACAATTTTTCATTGATAATTACAAACAGTTCAACATGTTTCGGGCGATAATTTAGCCCATCCTCAGGAGCACTAGACTGTGTTTACAGCTTGTGGTATAATGCACCGGCGATGCTGCCTGCTGGCAGCATTGCCGGTGCATTATACCACAAGCTGTAAACACAGTCTAGTGCTCCTAAGGATGGGCTAAATTATCGCCCGAAACATGTTGAGCTGTTTGTAATTATAAATAAAAATTTGTTATTTTTGCATCTAGTTAGCTGTTAATATTATTGTATCAATGATGCATGGTCACACAAACTTCAAATATTTTCTTAAATTAGGATTTACTTGAAGTAACTGTTACATTCAATGCCGAAATTTATCATAATGGTCAGACTGTTTTTTATATGCACAGCTGCTTGTAATATATGCACATAAAATGTGTGATCTGTAATCTTTCTTCACTTTTAAATACAAATACAGGGTAAACTGGTTAAATAAATAGTTTCATGTGACACTAGGAATTAAATCAGAAAGCTAGATTTTGGTGTCAAAGACAAGGGAGAGACCGCGATTGTAGGAGGGTGCGTTGTTTGGAAAGCGGACACGCAGTTGTACCGAGGCGCCTCCTGCATGCCTCAAGCATTCAACGCGTTAATGTAAGATGATATCTGAGTTGCATGTTGTACTAGCCGATAATAATCGCAATCAACTCGTGTCGAGCAGTAGGAAATCGATTCTCTCTGTTTCTGCCAGCCCTGCCTGTGAGTGAGTGAGTTAGCGGTGGTTGCATGACTAATGTTTAGAGCGAAAGAGTTGACTTACGTCGCTCGGTATAATTACACAGCTTTGCGCCTAACATAAGTTGTTTAATGATTTAATTAGCAATGCAATGGATATTTATAGCAAATGAAAATTGAAAGGTATATACCATTTTGTCAGATCGGCTTATGTTGGCGGGTAGAAAAGTGGAAGAATTGGGGTGCAATTCTATTAATCTTTGGTACTTATCGTTGATAAATGCTTAGTGATCAAAGCTTTTAACATCAACACGGAAATATTTTGTAATGTACTCCTGCTGTAAAAAATCTACCTGAGCAGGTAAATGTTTCTATTGAACAAATATATGCGACCCAACCATAGTGTTCAAAAAAATATGGAATTATTGTTTTAAGCTTACGTATCGTATTTGCCGTTACCGCACAGTTTTAATTACACACAAATACGAGTAAATTATGTAACGGTTAAGATCAAGACTTTGTGGGATGTGACGCCGGCTATTTTACAAAACAAGACCCATCTGCAAGGTAGACTGCATTTGAAATGTGGTGACACACATGCAGAAAACAGATTTCGTCTTTCGGCGAAATGGACGAGTCCATTTAAATCGGCGGGGGCGTCAGTTCAGTCGGCTACTGGAAGCCGAGGTTTGCGCAACAGCTGTAATAATGCTAGATACACCATGTTCCGAGGTAGTGTGAAGAGTATTGGCTACCAAATCCATTCGTCAGTTTTCCCTTCACTTCCCCTCTCGTGCGTCACCGTGTAACATCACATTTCAACTGAACTCTACAACGTTATCTTCAACCTTGGAAACAGAGGATGCATATAATCCGCACGTGTCTGCTGGAACTTTTTTCACGTTTTGTATACAGGAAGCGCTAAAATTAAAAGAAAAATAATTCCGGCGCCAAAAGGTTAAGATAGGGCCGATTTGTTGTCCCGAAACGTCGACAATAAATTACCATTATACGCTGCGTAATATCACAGAAGAGCGCAGATCTCATCCACTTCGCTGCGGATGCCTGAAATCGAGCATATTGACGGTCTGTTTATGAATATATTTAACGATACTTACTACGATTGAGATTTGGGGAAGGTTATGCAATGTGGATCATTAGCGAAGTGTTAAACGAAGTAGTGACCGCTTTCAGTAACGCGTGACAGGATAAGAGGTTTTTGAATAACTGTATAGAACAGAGTCATCCTTGAGAAGCTGACAGGTGCTCAGCTAGTCAAGAAACCGATGATTCCTTAATTCTGAGCCACGTCACTGCAGTCCATGCTTCGATCTCACTTCTTGAAGATCCACTTTAATATCATCCTCCTAAGTACGCCTGAGTTTTACAAGTGGTCTCTTTACCTCAGGTTTCCCCACCAAACCCCTGTATGCACATCTCCTATTTCCCATAAGTTCTACATGACCTGCCCATCTCTTTCTTCTCTATTTTATCACCCTAATAATGCTTGGTGAGGAGTAGAGTTCATGAAGCTCCTCATCATGTAGTTTTCTCCACTTCTCTGTCACCTCGTCCCTCTTAGGCCCAAATAATATCCTGAGAACCCTACTTCAACACCCTCAGCCTACGTTCGTCCCACAATGTGAAAGACCAATTTTCACAGCCGTACAAAATACCAGGCAAAATTATAGTTCTGTTTCTTCAACTTTATATTTTTGGGTAGCAATCTGAAAGACAAAATATTCTGCCCGAATTTGCAGACCGTCGATGATAGATGAATGAGTATTGAGTATAATGATATTGATGATATCAAGAAGAAGAAGAAACAGCAGAACCTCAAGTAAAACATATCTTTGGACCACCTTATCTACCATAAATCCCACATAGACTAGCCTAGAACCGAACCCAGTCCTCCTCGATGACAGACCGTTATTAAAAGGGTGATCCATAGCACTGTGAGGGTTAGAGTGAGATGGAGAATTCAATCAGCGACAAGTTACAATTTAATCCAGGACTGCACAAATCCCGGGCGCAAGGTCTGCAGGACAACGAAATTTCGTACGGTGGCTCCTAGTATTTATGGGTACGGAGTATGAAACTTGTTTCATGTCACATTTCTGGCGCCTAGAAATTTTAGATGGCTCGTTGATTTTTGGAAAATTTGCGAACCCATGGAACAGGCTCTTCTCAGGCCGAACTGTGGAACTATCAGTTGTATTCTAGTATATTTCTTCGGCGCTAGAGCCTAATGTGGCCCAGGAACTCCCATTGTGCTGGTTTGTGAATCTCGTTTGTATACATTGGATAGAAGTCAATGAACGATGGATCAACCTGTGGCTAGACAGGCGGCACCACAGACGTAAGATGCAGACTAAACCCATTACCATGAATGAGATCTGAATCCATGGTCTCAATGCCCGAAGAGTATATAGACTTTGGTTTCAGTAATTACATAGTGACTCACGAATATGTAAAATGCTCTGTGCTGTGTTAACTTCCTCGAAAAAATAAAATAATGCCTTATAAAACTGAGTTATTAATACGGTTACACATACCAAGTCATCTACCTCTTCAGAGGGGAAACGTTTTATATAAAATTGAACACAACTTCATCGTTTGATGGCAGGTCTACAGGATGATTATAGACTTGAATGACTTTAACGTTTATAGGTTGTTGTCAACCAGTTTATAAAATGTGTGTAATCTATTATGTAGCAATTATTCGTTGTAAACTTGTATTTACCTTCCATATACTGCTAATTATTTTTAACTTTTAAAATCGAAAAGCTTATGACGTTTAAAAATAATAGGTAATTTAAATAGAATTTGAGGTAATACAACAAGCCAACATAACTGTATTGTCACTGCTGCAGGTTATTTAAACCCAATGAACCCCCTGTATTGTTGATGCTTATATGCTTTTCCGTTATATTCTTTTATACTGATGTCATGGTAACCTAATGTCCGTTCCAAATTAAAAGCTTAATTACATAGTTAAAAATTTACAATTACCAATTTTCACAATAGTTCGTTTTGAAGCAACCATACTATAATAATCTGATGTGTTGGTTACATGTATTCATTGTAGTGATCACAGCGCTGAGGGCATTTTAAAAATTGTATTAATTTTTGGCTACCCTCGTTCCGTCCTATTATGGATTTACATGTTTTTGCCTCGTTGGTGTTTATCACGGACCAGTGTGCTCACATTGCTTTTGTGTGCAACATTCTACACTAAGCTTCGGGCAGTATAATCATGTTTCCCCTGACAGTGACTGATTGTTACAAAGAATTAACTGATGCCCGTGTACTTTGCAGTTTAGTGATACGCGTTATCGTCAGAAATGAAATTTATATCATGCTCTACTCCTCCGATGATTGGACTTTCACATAATAAAGACGCTTTCTCAACACGTACGTGTAGGAAGACGACCGAAGTCTATACGGCAGTACGTGTATTGCAGGAAGCATTCATAACCTTAGTTGCGGTTGTAGCACTGGACCGGCTAACATTACCATCCATGAACCCGAGGCGCTAATCGCTACCCTCGGAGGCTCGCTTGGCCGAATATCTCTAGGACTTATAACTCTGTACTGTCCTGCATTGATGAGAACAGCTTTCACCTTGACGATGTGTGTAGACTCCCTTATCCCCGTGCTCAACTTGCTGAGAAAATATAGCTGGTCCTCTGAATAATATAACTCTCTATTACTTTCCATTGATCTTCAATTTTTACTTGTTCGAAAGTAATAAACTTGAAGTCACATTCATGCGCAGTTCTAAAACATAGGAATACAATAGAAAATAATAATATTATTAATCGGACACACAAGACACAATTTCACACCAGCCCAGTAACTGCAAATAAAATAAATATCTGTCTGGCTTTCCTGGACCTCCACTGCCAAGGACAAGGAAGTTTTCGTGAGTCGACAACAGTGCGTTTTCTATAGAATTGTGTTTTTCTTTCGAATGATAGGAATAAATATTTCGAATTATACATATCTCGATTAAAATTAATAAATATAATTAGGGAAAATTGAAAATTAGTAGTTTAATGTACAGTAATGATTCTTTATTTGTAAAAATTGTACCGGGGTGCTGATAAGTCCTTAGCCATACCAGGAAGGAAACAAGCTCGGAAGCATGCCAGGGATGGGCGCGAGTTCAACAACATCGAGACACGAGCTGTCATCAAGTTGTTTTCCTGCAAGGCAAGGCGCGGAAGGAAATTCGCTCTATTCTGTCAGAAACATTAGTTTGTTTCCTTCCTGGTCGGGCTAAGGACTTATCAGCACCCTTATAAAGTACGACTTCTCGAGGACGACAAGGAGGAAGAGGAGGAGGCTGTAGGAGTGTCACGACAGTAAATCTGCCTGCTCTTACAGCTCTATAATAATTTATTTATTGATTATTCAAATAGATATTTCAGTTTCTGTATATACCTTGGCTCAGTTATTAAAACTGAGGACGTATTCTTTGTCTTACTTTCTCCATGTATTCAGTTTATTTAGATATATATTCTACAACCTCAAAATATCTACGGACAAAACAAAAATTATGGCTTTTAAAGGAAAACACCTAGTGCGTTCTAAAATAGGAATAGATGGATCAATATTAGAACAATTGGAAACATTTAATTATTTGGGATGCGAACTAAGTTTTGACGGTGAACCACATTTTGACAAAAAAATAAAAAGATCCCAAAGAATATGCGGCACTATTAGAAAACACTTAAAGAAAAAGGTACAGATACACAAATGAAATTTTATAAAGCTGTAGCTAGACCGTCACTACTGTATGGTAGCGAAACGTGGGTAACCACGAAGAGACATGACTCGCCTAGAAGCTGCAGAGATGCGCTTTCTAAGGAGTGTTACGGGATACACAAGACTGGACCAAATAATAAATGTAGACATAAGACAAGAACTAGAGATCTCTGGAATACAAGACGTGAGAATCAAATACAAACAAAACTGGATCAACCATCTTGAAAGAATGGACAACACCAGACTCCCGAAACACGCCCTCACCTACAAACCCCGAGGAAGAAGGGATCGCGAACGCCCTAGGAAACGATGGCAACTCTTCGATGCCGGAACAGTTCAAACGACCTAATCCATGGAGGATGGTCATGATATATTCTATTTTGATGTAGTGCTTAAAAGGTTCACTGTTTTAAACACAATTAAATTTAGTTGTTCCGCTTTTAGATAAGTAATATTTTCTCGTAATTCGAAAAGATTTGCAGGTCTCCCGTGTTTATTTATGCACACGTAGGCCTCCAGATTTCTATAAATCTACATTTGGAAGGTAAAAAGAGCTTCTTAAACACAATATCTGTTTGAATAAATGTACAGTTTATATACGTATTACGCCTCAGTTACGTTGCCCTTAAATTTGAAGTTTTGGATTTCATGGCAATAGATTAAATAATGTGAATTAAAGGAGGACACAAAACAAAACTCCAGCACATTTTATCGTAATGTTTCCAATATACAAAATGGAGCTGATTGAATTTATGTATATTTATGTTTCATTAATCCAATTTCTGTGACGAAGCTTTACACGTGATTGATATATATATATATATAAACAAACTCTTTGACGTAAATATTGAAATTTTGATTTCTATTGGCTTATATGCCAGAAATTCTAGTTTTCCTTTTTGTGTAGTCTCCTCTTCGGTTTCAATTTGTACGACATAAACAACAATTAATGATCTATGGGACACAAGAATTACGTTAAATAATAAATGTCTTGTGGAGATTTATGGACATTTGACATTTACAATAAAAGTTGTGTGGTCATAGCAGTTATGCACTTTTCCATCCCACACAATTCCCTAACATTCTTGCGCTTTGATATGTAATTCTGCTTCTGTGTGGGAAAATACTGCCCTAAATGTGTGCAAATAGACCCAAACACATATTTCACCCACACAGATTTGCAATAAATATTTATTGTCACATTGTACTTTACCCGCTGCTCTTGTTTGGTGTCGAAACTGTCATCCTATTCCAGCTGCCAATTCGACAGTTTTGTCCCTACAGCTTGTACATAAAACCGTACATGAATGCTTAATAACTTCCTATGGAGAGTCTCTGAACTTATTTACCAGAACATTTATTCCGTGAAACGGTTCACTCATTACCGGTACAGCAGCCTGTGCTACAGAGAGCCAAATGCTCCTGGCAGCGAGATGACTAGGAAAAGGGGAACATAGAGATAATTGGCACTGGCTTGTGAATTTTGGCACCTCCCCAGAAAGCCAATCTGTTCGCCGGTAGTGTAATTGGCTGTAAATATTAGTCTATAGCTACTGTGTTATGTAGGCCCATTGATTTTTATATATAGACCTATGTGTATAGAGCAGTGGATCCTTTCTACCGAAGTCCTGAGTTTCACACAGCTTTCAAGCAATTTATGCATTCAAGTGTAAACCATTAGAAGCGTATTTTTTTGTATACTTTGTAACTTCAAGGGAAGGGGTGGAATATGGCATATAACTCCACCCATATTCTTTTAAAATACGTTTGGTTTTGAAGGAAAGGAATGGCGTGTGTTTGGTTATATAAAGTATGAAACTGAGTTTTTACCGGATTAAATATAACAGACAGCAGGAAGGAATGTTCTACAGTACGTCATTTTTAGCTTTGTGGGAGTATTGGGTCCAAGTCATATTTTGGAGGATTCGCATATTTTTATTAGGCAGAACATTTAAAACTGATGTACCGAATAATGCATTTAGTTTCTCTCACTATGTATTTTATGTAACTAGCTTTCAATTTTTTTACATCAGTAAAAACTAGACATATAAACTTGCTTCATAAGCCAAGAAATTTTCTTCTACCCACGGAATCCATTTACTGTTCCTTTATAAGTTTATCGGAATAATCAGCAATTATTTCCTTACCCCGCTTAACCGTCTAGGCTTTGCAGTAAAAATGCTGTGTGCGATGTGTGAATTACGAAGAGTAATTTCGTACACGCATTTCTTATTCGAACCTCGTGCTTTAGAGGGTTGAACCAGGAAACCTAAGGAAATGAAATGTACTCCCATTAGATTAAAATAGATAGTAATTATAGTATAACTTATTTACACTTATGGGGCACGCGCTGGCGTAGTTGGCTTAAGCACTATGCTACAAGCCGGAATGTCGGGGTTCGATTCCCCATGATGTCATTGAAATTTTTCATTGACATAATCCTTCCACCCTGGGGTCGATTCAGTCTGTAACAGAAATGAATACCAGGGATATTTCCTGAGGGGAAAAGGCGGCCGGTGCTTATAGCTGATAACCTTACCACATTCATATGCCGATCGATTGTCATGAAATCTGGGAGCCCCAACCTCATACAAATCTCGGGGCCTGTCCAGGCCTTATCCTCAGGAAAACGAAATTTATTTCAAGTACATGCTGTAGTGATTATCACCGTGTACTCCAAATAATTACAAAATAGTGTCTAGAATCATGGTCTAGTTTTGCCCCTCGACAAAATGATTAAGGGAAAAATCGTAAATGGCTGATTCATTCCACAGAAATAATGTTACAGTTGGGGACTACTTTCCTCACGGGACTTCAGAGAGTTATTTGGAAGTGAAAGAACATTCTAATTAATTAAATAGGAATTTCTTAATTATTGGCTCGCCATTACAATTCATCTCTTACACTAGCTCTGTGAAAGTTCTATTAGGGTGAAGAGTACTCAGTCCATGGCATGTATCAAAGAAATACGAATTAAATTTTTTCTCTTAGGAATCACTGCAACTTTGTAGGTGACCGTTAGAACTGTCAAGAAGAATCATATTTCTGTACCTTTCCTTCTGTCCGTTCTCTGTCGTGTTTTCTATTTATCTTTATTTCTTTCCTTCACTCTCCTTTTCTAGATAGGACTTCTGAATGGACCAGGCGGAATATGTTGGAGAGTACCGTACTGCATATTTGCAGAGAGACTTGGAGAAATTACAGGATGTTAGGAATGAAAATCCTATTGAAACGCATGAAACAAATAATTATATATCAGGAAACAGCTCTATTTAAAAATACGTGTTTCAAAAGAACTCACGTACACAGTGTTTGTCATCAGCGCTTATTGGTATCAACTAGAATAAACTAACGTTTCATTAGTTGCGACTACGAGAAAAGAGATGTTTCAGAGAGGGCCCAATGGAATGCCGAATTCCAGGAGTGGCATATATTTGTAATTTATATAAGCATTTTTATTTATCTCAGTAATTAACAAACTTGATGCACAAAATTTTTGTTTTACAGTAAGTTTATTTCATGCCTCTACATGTTTCGAGCACATTTGCTCGAAACATGTAGAGGCATGAAATAAACTTATTGTAAAACAAAAATTTTGTGCATCAAGTTGATTAATTACCGAGATAAATATACTGAGATGCACGGTCAGCAAAACGTCAAAATTATATAAACATGCGTGGCATCCATTAATAATCTATATATAGAGCTTCAGAATGTTCCATATTCTAATTATTTTAGTAAGATTAGCTTATTTTTATCTCGCATGTGCCTATCAATTAGTACTTTTTTGGCTGTGATTATGCCCTGGCGCCTAATAACTAGCGACCACTGAATACACAGTCAGCTACAAACTTCGGTCCTTTCTGTATTAACACACAAGACAATTTGTTTCGCTTACCTGTTACAGTGTACGTATCACACACTTGACAAATGTCGCAAGAAGTTATACGCATCCTTCGTCATCTGGTTGACGGAACACATCCATATAAATCCGATGTTAGGTTATGTAGCTGTATGTCTTAAATAGTAGATGTATTACGACTCAGCACAAAGGTGTGAAAACTTTCTATAAGTGTTTAAACAAGTGCCCACCCGTAGAATTGTCCACAACAGAGAAACAAGTCATTAAATTAACATGACGCTGACTCGCCTGGAAATTAGAGACGCGTTGTCTCAAATAAATGGGTGGAGGAAATTTTTATTCCTTATTATCTTGTCTGGAGTAATCTGTTTCAACAGAAGGTGAAAATTTTGTATTTATAGGTAAATGACCAAACATGATTATTTCCAAAGGACGGGTGATAGTCTGTTCTGATTGAAATTCTTAATTCACAAAAATATATATGTGAATTTCTAGGTGATGTTTGAAGTTTTGAAGGCGGGATAAATATATTTCTAACATGCACGATTAGAAAGTTTTATATTCCAACTGATAACTTCAGGGTAAGTAAGTTGTTTAGGCGAGTTCGCAAAATTGCGCAAAGCGACTATTAGCTGCGTCACGTATGCCCGTCTGTCTGTCCGTCCGTATGGAACAATTCGACTTCCAATAGAAGAACTTTGATTACATTTTGTATTTGTGTATTTTTCTAAAATAAGTCCAGAAAATTCAGGTTTTAGTAAATCTGACAGAAATAACTGGCACTTTACATGACGATCAATATACAATGTTAGTAAAAAATCCAACCAGGTGCAACAGCACGCAGATATTTATTTACTGCAAAGCTACTCTACATGTTTCGGGTGTCACAGCACCCATCATCAGGAGTACTAAAAACTGTAACCGCAGCCTCCGGTACAGGTCATAATACTGGTGCAGCTACTT
>Ga0123357_10009380_pt1 | contig 12353 bp, 6 predicted proteins | sample TergutEmb28metaG_FD_89873 | JGI IMG/M metagenome (GOLD analysis project Ga0123357, IMG submission 89873) | Embiratermes neotenicus P4 segment gut microbial communities from Petit-Saut dam, French Guiana - Emb289 P4 | ecosystem: Host-associated > Arthropoda: Insects > Digestive system > Gut ... | reverse complement strand
TACTGAAACATATAAAGATGTTATTCCGTTGAAATTATCCGGCGTAAAAATTTCCGGTTTTGTTTCCATCATGCGCGGATGCAATAATTTTTGCAGCTATTGCGTAGTTCCTTACACGCGCGGACGGGAAAGAAGCAGGGAAGTGGAAAGTATTCTAAATGAAATCAGGACATTAAAAGAACAAAAATACAAAGAAGTCACGCTGCTTGGACAGAACGTAAATTCTTATCTGTGGAAAGGAAACGGCGAACAGGACGCTGTAGATTTTTCCAGTTTACTGGAATTTGTTGCGCAGGAAGCTCCAGAAATGCGTATCCGGTTCACGACTTCGCATCCGAAAGACATGAGCGACGCAACATTGGAAGTCATTGCCCGTTATCCCAATATCTGCAAGCACATTCATTTGCCGGCGCAATCGGGAAGTACGAAAATTCTGAAAGCAATGAAACGGAAATATACGCGGGAAGATTATCTGGAGCGGATTGCAGCTATCCGGCGGATTCTTCCGGATGCAGCCATCTCGACCGATTTGTTTTGCGGATTTTCGTCGGAAACAGAAGAAGATCATCAGGAAACGCTGTCGTTGATGCGGGAAGTAGGCTTCGATTCGGCTTTCATGTTCAAATATTCGGAGCGTCCGGGAACGTATGCCGCCGGACATTTGCCTGATAATGTTCCGGAAGCGGAAAAAATCCGGCGACTGGAAGAAATCATTGCGCTTCAATTGGAATTGTCGTTGATGCGTAACAGGGAAGATGTCGGAAAAATCAGGGAAGTGTTGGTAGAAGGATTTTCCAAGCGTTCTCCCGAACAATTGTTCGGGAGAACATCTCAGAATAAAGTGGTTATTTTTGATAAAGGAAGCCACCGCGTGGGCGACAGGGTAAATATAAGAATCGGAGGGGCTTCGGCGGCGACGTTGTTTGGGGAGCTTGTCTAATAACCAAACTGCGTGTCATTCGTCATTCCGTTTTCAACGAATCCACCGGATTGCCATGCGCCGCCCGATAACTTTGCCAATAAACCGAAACAAATGAAACCAACAGGCAAAATATTCCTGCGGCAATGAAGATTAACGGACTCAGACTAATCCGGTAGGAATAATCGGATAGCCAACGATTCATGATGTATCCGATGAACGGGACGGCAATCGCAAAAGCAATGACTACATACCCCAAAAACGTTAATATCAATCGGGATAACATCTTGAAATTTTCGGCTCCATGCACTTTGCGAACGGCAATCTCTTTCGTGCGCTGCCGGATAAAATAGGTGGACATCGCCAATATTCCAAGCGAGGAAATCAACAGGGCAATAGCGGTGAACAGGATGACAATCTTGGAGGTTCTTTGCTGGGCGGCGAACGACTCTTGGAGTAGATCGTCCATGAACTTTCCATTAAAATCCAATTTCACAACCCGCTCATAAACCTGTTTTATCTGTTGGAAAGCCGCCTTGGAGTCGCCTTGCGTTTCAATTAACAGATTCCAAGGGTTGTTCCACCATGACTTTGATTCAGGCGAACTGAAAAAATATAAAACCGGTTCTATTCCATGCGTAACATTGAATAATTGTATATCCCCGATAACGCCTTCAACTTGCATTGTCCAATTACCGGCGTCAGGAAATCGTATTTCCGTTACTCCTTCTTTCAGTTCGGTTTCTTTCATAGCTTGCCGGCTGAAATAAAAATGATCATATTTGTTTGGGACGGCGCTTCCTAAATGATTATCTTTTAGCATTTGCAAACCCAGTATTTCAAAAACAGCCGTATCGCCGCCTAATATCTGAAATCCTATACTTTTTCCATTATACCGTACCGTATTATTATTCCATGAGTTAAGCGGATTTCCCTGTGCGAAACCCACTCGTTTCACAGAGGCAAGCTGTTTCACTTCGTTGGCAAAGAACTTGATTTCTTCTCTATCTTTGAAATTATCTGTAGGAACATTGATGATATTAGCCGTTTTGTATCCCAAAGGCGCATGAATGAGATGCCAAGTCTGGGCTGTCATCGTAATGGAAGCCACGAGCATCATAATCGTTATCACATTCTGAAAGACGATAAAGAACCGGCTGAAAACCATCTTGTTTTTTCTCGTGAAACTTCCTTTTGTAATGTCAATCGGATTAACATTTGAAATGAATGTTGCCGGTAACAAGCCCGATACAGCGCCCAGAATCAAAATAAGGCACACTGAAGCCAAAATACCCCAACCTGAAAAAGCGCCGGCAATATTGATTTTTGTATTGAGTAATTGGGCGGCATAAGGCGCGCACAAGGATGCCAGCAGCAAAGCCAAAAAGAACGAAATCAGGCAGAGAAGCGTGGATTCGAGCATCAAGCGAGCGAACAATTCCTTGCGGGATGAACCCAGCAATCGGCGGGTAGCCATTTCCTTCGCACGGAATCCGGCTTGCGCCACCGTCAAGTTGATGTAATTGATAAGGGCGAATATCAAAATGGCGGCGCCTACCGACATCAGTATCATCACCAATCGCCAATCGCCTTGATTCAACGTACCGTTACCACTTTTTATATCGGAAAAATAAACCGCTTTCAAAGGAACCAGATTTATTTTTTTCGCCAATCCATCTCTATATATCCAGAAGATTTCCTTGGAAAAAGCCAGCATATCATCTATTTTGGATTTCAGATTGGCGTTTTCTTTTTCCATAAGGAAAATATAAGCGCTTCCCGCATTATCAAATGTTTCGCTATCCATGGTTGGATTAAAGTATTTTACATTGTCGATTCGAACCAACAGGTCGCAATAGGGAATCGAGGAATTTTTGATGTCGTCCATCACGCCGTTTACAACGACCGTTACGCTGTCGTTCAGAGCGATCGTTTTACCTAAAGGATTTTCGTTTCCAAACGCTTTCCGGGCAAAAGTCGTGGAAATCACAGCATTGTTCCTTGCCGCTAATATTTGTCCGCGATTACCCTCCTTTAATTTAAAATCAAAAAAATCGAAAAAGGTGGAATCGGCAAATAAAAGCTTGGTATTCAGCTTTGTATCATTGACTGATATTGTCATATCGTTCTGCCAAGGTGCTACCGGACAAACTTTTTCTATTTCAGGATAACGTTCCTGCAAGCGGTAAGCTAAACGAAAAGCGCCACCCAATGTTTTTTCGTTTCCCATAGCATAAATCCGGTCTGCTTTGGAATGAAACCGGTCGGTCGATAATTCCTGCTTGGTATAAACGGCAATCAGGATGACAAACATCAATGAGACAGACAAACCAAAAATGTCTATCAGGGTATATAATTTATTTTTATCCAAGAATTTGAAAAAAGTTCCGAAATTGAATAGATTGTTCATTGTTTGTTACTGTTAAAGAATGTAAAATAGGTTTCTTATAATGAATCTCTGCGGTTCTTCGCGTCTTCTCTGTGTCGCTCTGTGTAACTATTTTATTACACAGAGCGACACAGAGAAAACACAGAGTTACACTGAGATTACTGTTACATGTGGCTTTGAATTTCCGCAACTATTTCGCCATCAAACAGATTGATAATCCGGTGCGAATATGCGGCGTCGTGTTGCGAGTGCGTCACCATGACGATGGTTGTTCCTTCCTTATTCAGTTCCGAAAGCAAATCCATCACATCGTTGCCATTCTTTGAATCAAGATTACCCGTCGGCTCGTCGGCAAGAATCAGTTTGGGATTAGCTACAACGGCGCGGGCAATGGCGACACGCTGTTGCTGACCTCCCGAAAGCTGGTTGGGGAAATGCTTGGCGCGGTGGCTGATGTTCATACGCGACAGAGCTTCTTCCACCCGTTTTCTGCGCTCCGATTTACTGATGCCCATGTAAACCAACGGTAGTTCCACGTTTTCAAAAACGCTCATCTCTTCGATTAGATTGAAACTCTGGAACACGAAACCGATTTTTCCCTTGCGGGTCTGCGTCCGTTCTTTTTCTTTCAGATGACCGACTTCCTGATCGGCTAAATAGTATTTGCCCGAAGTCGGATTATCCAATAAACCGAGAATATTCAACAATGTGGATTTTCCACAACCCGAAGGACCCATGATAGCGATAAATTCGCCATCGCTTACTTCCAATGAAACTTCGTTTAATGCGATTGTTTCTACTTCTTCCGTACGGAATACTTTTTTTAGTTTTTCAATTTTTAACATAAAAGTGGAGTTTTAAAATTTATATTTTATTATTCTGATTTTAACGACTTTACCGGATTTTGCGACAACACGCTGAGGCTTACGCCCGATGTGGCGAGTATAGCTATCACGCACTGTATCAGGATTGGGAGAACAAATATCGTCCAATCGGGATGCACGCGGTTGGTATAATTATTTAATATTTCCGAAATGATATAGATAGATACCGGAATTGCAAAGAGGGCGGCTATGCCAATCCATTTCAGGACATCCAACGAGAGCAACAGGAAGACGGAGGCTTTTTCTGCGCCGTGAATCCGGCGGATGCCTATTTCTTTGGTTCTGCGCATGGATGAATATAAATGAATGGCTAATAATCCAAGCATGGCAACGAAAATCGAAATTATCGAACCAATGACCACAGTGAGCGTTAATGTCTTTATTTCTTTGAATTTATCTTTATAATATCGACGCTCCAAACAGGACTTATTACAAAGTCGGGGTCAAATTGACGAAAAACTTTCAGTACGATTTGTTGCGCCTGAATTGAATTGACATTTTCATTGAAACGAATATTAATTATCGAAGGATTAAAAATACGGCTTAACGCTATTGGGGCTATATTCATAGCCGGATTGTCGTAATAAAAATCTTTAACTACTCCAATCACTTTAGCTTTGCCATTATAGTTATAGGTCTTTTCGAGCGGAGATTCTCCGCCCAGTATTTTGACTGCGGCTTCGTTCAAGATAAGTAACCGGATACTGTCAGGATCGTTTTCCTGCCAAAATCGACCTTCAACTAATTTTAATTCCATCAACTCCGGCATACCTGTCATCAGACGGTATGAGTCGATTGATTTATTTTCTTCTTGCGAAGCTCCCCAAGGTGCAATAACTTCTCCGCTTGTACCCCAGCCGAATATATGCTGTGAACCGGCTACCGCTTTTACTTCAGGAAATTGAAGCAATTCCTGTTTAATAGAAGAATAACTTTTGTAGATTGCGTCATTTCCGGTAACCGACATAACGTTTTCAGGATTGTATCCTAAAGGAAGTTGTTGTAAATAAGCGGATTGTTTATATAATACCAAAATGACCGACAAAAGAACAATAGAAATGATTGATTGGAAAATAACCGTAGCTGCGGTTAGACGCCGCTTTGAAAACCGGATGCGTTTGCCCAAAATATCCAAAGGTGAAAACCGGCTGAGATATAAAGCAGGGTAAAAAGCCGACAATACGACCGTTACCACGAAAAGGAGAATAGCTGCCAATATAAACATCGGATTCAGCAATTGAATCATGTCGATGTTTTTATGGATCAATTCACCGAAATACGGAACGCAAAGGACAGTAAGAAAAAGCCCTATGATGAATGCAAGCCCGACAACCAGAGCTACTTCCGTGAAAAATTGCCGGACAATGTCGCCTATCTGAGCGCCGTTGGATTTGCGGATACCGATTTCCTGCATACGCATTTCGCCTTGCGTCAAAAACAGATTGATAAAATTGGTTACGGCGAGAACCAATATAAAGAGCGCCAAACCGGTTAAGATATAGATAAAACGCATGTTACCGGATGTTCCATACGCCTTTGATTTCAGATGAACGTCGCTCAACAATTCCGTTTCTCCGTGAGCGTTCCGGCTTCCAACACGTTCCCCCCAAGGTTTGATTAAAGCGCTATAAGCGTTTTCAATACCGGTTCGTACGGTTTGCAATGAGGCTTCCTTTTTAATCAAATAATAAGTTTGAAGTTCTAATCCGCCCGCATTTTTTAGCCACGGAACGGCTGCTATTGCCCCCAACACATCAAAATTGAAACTCGTATTTTTGGGCAATTTTTCCACAACGCCCGAAACGACAAAGTCTATTCCACCAACAGAAATCGGTTGATTCATTGCCGCTTCCGGAGAACCGAACACAATGTTGGCAAAGTGGCGAGTAAGCACAGCCGCATTTGGAGCAGTGAAACTTGTTTCCGCATTGCCTTCGATAAAGTTCATCCTGAAAACTTTAAAAAATTCAGGGTCAGCCAACTGCGCGCTAATGTTTTGAAAACGCCGGCGTCCGCTAACCACTTCCGGTCCGTACAAATTGTATAACTGAACGGCAGCTTCAACTCCCGGCACGTTTTGAGGAAGTTCGGTATAAGCTGTCCGTAAATTGATAGGATAGTAAGTCAAGTTGTTATTCGCATCGCTAACCGTCAACAGACGGACAATCCGTTTGTAGCCGGCAAAATGCTTGTCATAACTCAATTCATTTACTACGAACAGAATCAGCAGAATAGAAGCCGCCAACCCGATAGCTAATCCGGTAATATTCACCCAGAGGAAAAACCGGCTGCGTTTGTAAGAATTAAAGATGTTCATATTTTTTATTTTTTAATTGTTAATTTTCTATATAAATCAGTACTATAATCGTGCCAAAATCATAACAGTCTATTAATAAACAGATTGCAATTTTGCTCTTTTTAAAAACTGTAAAATTTCTTTACACTTGGTGTAAAAAAATCTTACAGTAATTATGATTGACAAGTCATTTTTTTCATTAATAACTCTTGAAAAAGGGACATATTTTTCTTTTTTAGTAGTCAATTTCACAATAAAAAAATAATCGCTTGCGTATTTGTTCTTTTTTAATTAATTTTATGCTCGTTTAACTCATTTTTTATAACTGTATGAATAAGAAAATTATTACGCTGCTATTGTGCTTTGTTCACATTGCTGTTATCAGGTCGCAGGAAAAAACGTTATCATTTATATCCGATTCTCATTTGGATACGCAGTGGAATTGGGATGCGCGGACAACTATCGACCAGTATATTCTGAATACAATGACTCAGAATTTTCCTTTATTTGCTAAATATCCCGATTTTAGATTTAATTTCGAAGGCGCTATTAAATATATGTGGATGAAAGAATATTATCCGGCGGAATATGCAACTTTGAAGGGATACATACAAAGCGGGCAATGGAATATCAGCGGAGGGTCGATTGATGCAAGCGATGTAATGGTGCCGTCCGCCGAATCCATTATCCGGAATTTTTTGTACGGGCAAACTTATTATAAGAAAGAATTTGGAATAAAAGGCGGGAGCGACATCATGCTGCCCGATTGCTTCGGCTTTCCGTATTCTTTGCCTTCATTGGGAAAACACTGCGGCGCTACCGGATTTCATAGCGCTAAACTTGCATGGGGTTCCGCTTATGATTTCAACAGTTTGCCGCCCTTCGGAATATGGCGGGGAGTCGATGGTTCGGAAATATATGCTATTTTAAAACCCGGAGCTTATGATAACCACGAAATATATAATATGGATATGTCGAACGACTCGGGAATCCTTAACGATATAAATGCAAATTATTCAAACTATGGAATATATGCCGCTTTCCGTTATGTAGGTCCTCGCGGCGACAGAGGCGGCGGATTGCAGGATAATCCGTCTGTAAGCGGAGAAAATACTCCTTACTGGCTACAGACAAGCATAAATTCCAACGGACCGGTAACTGTGAAAATGGAGACCCCCACTCAAATATTCCAGCGAATGGACAGCCTGCGCAATCCGAAATATTTTACGTGGGATAACGAATTGCCTATGTCAACGCATGGCACAGGATGTTATACTTCAAAAACAATTATGAAATACTGGAACCGGAAGAATGAATTGTTAGCCGACGCTACGGAAAAATCTTCGGTCGTATCGGACTGGACAGGCGGCTTGAAATATCCGGCGGATATTATTCGCGAATCATGGATACGCTTGCTTTGGAACCAGTTCCATGACGACCTGACCGGAACTTCTATCCCTGCCGCTTATAATATTTCTTTTAATGATGAGGCGCTGGTTAATCTGGATTTGTCGAAAACGCTTGTCAATTCTGCCGGAGCCGTTATCAAACAAATGGATACTCAAGTCGATGGAATCCCTTTGGCAGTTTATAATCCATTGTCAATCAATCGCACCGATATTGTAGAATCTTCCGTAACCACCGATTCAAAGCCCGCAGGAATCAGGGTATTGGATGGCGATAAAAATGATGTGCCGGCACAAATATTGAACTATAATTCCGAAACGGGCGAATTGTCGTTTATTTTTCAGGCAACCGTTCCTTCCTTAGGATATGCCGTTTACGAATTGCGGCTGAATGAAAGCAAAAATTTTGAGTCCTCGCTGTCTATTACCAATGATATGATTGAAAATGAATCCTATCAAATAGGAATAAACAACAAAGGCGATGTCGCTTCAATCTATGATAAGAAAAATGCAAAAGAACTGTTGGCGACTCCATTGCGTTTGGCGATGTTGAACGACCGTTCCGAAAACTGGCCCTCATGGGAAATTCTGTGGGATACCGATAATGCTACCCCGGCGGCTTATGTCGATGAAAATGTGAATATTTCAATTGCCGAAAGCGGACCGTTGCGCGTAAGCCTTAAAGTCAGCCGCAGCAAAAATGGCTCCGATTTTGTTCAATACATCAGGCTAACCAATTCAAATATCAGCGACAGAATTGATTTTGTTAATGAAGTAAACTGGCAAAGCAGAGGAACTTTGCTCAAAGCGGTTTTCCCTTTAAGGGCGACTAATCCGAAAGCGACTTACGATATATCATTAGGCGCAATAGAAAGAGGAGTCAACGCTCCCAATCTGTATGAAGTGCAGGGGCATCAGTGGGCTGACCAGTTAAGTTCCGATGGCAGTTACGGCGTTTCTATCCTGAACGATTGCAAATACGGTTGGGATAAACCCAGCAGCTCCATTCTTCGCTTAAGCCTTATCCATACTCCGGCTGTCGGCAGTAATTATGTTTATCAAAAGGATCAGGATTTAGGTCTTAATAAATTCACATATTCATTTTACAGACATTCCGGCGCATGGAATGAAACGACCCAGTGGGAAGCGGCGCGACTGAACCAGCCTTTGCTTGCATTCCGTGCAACAAAACATGCCGGCGTTTTAGGCAAATCTTACGGATTCCTGTCTTTGAATACGGATAAAGTGTCGGTAAAAGCGCTGAAAAAAGCGGAAGATTCCGACGAAATCATAATCAGGGTTTATGAACTGACCGGTAACGACCGGAATGACGTTAAAATAACTTTCCCAGCCAACATTATTTCCGCAAGCGAAATGAATGGAATTGAGGAAAAAACGGGCGAAGCGTCTTATGACGGGAACAGCTTATCTTTTAATATCGGCAAATTTCAACCCAAAACATTTGCCGTCAGATTGGAAAATCCGGCGCCTGCCGCTGTCGCCCAAAATCCGTCTTCTATAAAAGTCAATCTGGATTATAATATTGATGTGATGAGTTCCGATTCCCGGAAAAATGACGCCACATCGGGAGTTGCTTACGCTTATCCTGCCGAACTGCTTTCAGACGCGATGACCGTTGACGGCGTGGATTTTGCCATTGGCAGCCGTAGCGACGGAAGCCGCAACGCCGTGTATTGCAGCGGACAAACGATAACATTACCTGAAAATTCCACCGCTAAAAAACTATATATTTTGGCTGCAAGCAAAAATGCAAATGGTTCCTCCGGCGCCGAATTTGTCGTCGATGGAACGGCGCATTCCTTTAATATTCCCTATTATGCGGGAAATGTCGGGGCATGGGAAACCGAATATAATCTTGGAACCGCATACCGTCTCGAAAATGTTGCATTTACAGCTACCCACCGGCATAATGTTAGCGCAAACAGCAATGATTCCTACAATTTTCTGTATATGTATAAATATTGTATTCCTTTGAATGGAAGCGCTTCCACTCTTACTTTGCCCAATAACAGGGACATATACGTATTTGCCGTATCATTGTCGGATAATGAAAACGACGACATAATTCCGGCTTCCGCAATCAGGTCGCTTCCTGAAGGAAACAGTGATGAAAATACTGATGGCTGCAATACGAAACTGACGCCGGCATCGGTCAGCGCATCCAATCAAAACGGGAGCGCCGAAGGTCCTGAAAAAGCGATTGACGGAGATTTAAGCACAAAATGGTGCGTCACCAATAATAATACGCCCTGGCTGCAAATTACATTTAACTCGCCCGTTGAAATTTGCCGTTGGTTTGTAATGAGCGCAGGAATAGAAAGTTCCGATTATGTTACTTCGGCTTGCCGTCTTCAAAAATATGAAAATTCGCAGTGGATAGATGTAGATGTTGTTGAAAATAACACGCTTAACAAAATCGACAGAAATGTTGAACCTTTTACTGCAAACCGTATCCGCCTGCAAATCAATAAAGGCGAACAGAATGGCTATACTGCCCGCATACTTGAATTTGCAGTATTCGGCATGGATGAAAATACAGCTATTCAAACGCCTCAAAAGCTAAAAAGCAAACTTTCGGTATTAGGACATTATCCAAATCCATTCGATAAAAAAACCACTATCCGGTGCATGATTCCGGAAAACATAGCCGGATTGAATCTGCAAGTTTATGATTTGCTGGGAAAACTTGTTGATACGCAAAATTACCGGATAGCGCCTCAAACCGGAATACAGGAAATAACTTGGGACAGGAAAAATATAAACGATGGCGTTTATTTCTATTCGCTTTCCGCTTTCGAAGCGGGAAAGTTACTCCGCTCAAACGTTGATAAAATGATAATTCATTCTGTCTTTGCAAATTAAAAGTTTGCTAAGAAAATCAAGATATGAAAAGGCAACTCATTTTACTGCTAATCTGTATTTTTATCCGGCAAAATTCGTTTGCCGCATTTTTCTTTGGAAGTACCGAAAACCTGAACAACCAGCTCTCAAGTAAGGCAATCCTTTGCATGTATCAGGATTCTTACGGATTTATGTGGTTCGGCACTTATGACGGATTGAATTTATATAACGGGAAAGAAGCGACCACATTTCGCTACGAATCAGATAATCCAAAATCTTTGTCGGGAAACACAATTCACAACATAACATCGTCGGGAAGCTCTTATTTGTGGATAGCTACACAGTTAGGACTAAACAGGTTTTCTATCAAAGACAGGATTGTTGTTGAATCTTATCCCGAATATAAAAAAGCAGATTTGATTGCCGCCGACAGTAAAGGGAATACATGGTTGCTTTATAAAGACAATTACATTTCATACTACGATATACAAAAAAAAACATTTGAAGAAATCCCTCTGCCCGGGAATAATATAGATGAAATCAGATCGTTCTTCTTAGACCGCGAAGAACATTTATGCCTCGTCAAAAGAGATGGAACCTTGCAATACGTCTCGCTGGAGACAAAGATACAAAACGGAAAAACCGTTCATTCGCTTTCAACTAAGGAAATAAATTTTCACAACAAAATAATAAATCAGGTTTTTTATGAAAAGGATTTGTTCTATTTTATTGATGAAGATATGAATCTGTTTTTTTACGACAGTTCCAAGCAACAAAAAGTATTGCTGCGCAACATTTCCGGAATAATTTCCAAATACGGAATAATTTCCGCATTGAGTTCTTTCCATAATGAAATCTATATTGCTTTTATACACAGCGGATTGGTAAAAATTGACATCTCAGATCATAATGATCCGGTATTAGTAGATATGACAATCGGGATTTTTTGCCTGTTAAAAGACCGGTTTCAGGATTCCTTATGGGTGGGTACGGATGGCTTGGGCGTTGGAGCATGTTACAGTGAAAAAGACAAATTCGGCAATATTCTGTTGGAAAATCTTCCGTTCACCGCAAAAAAACCTGTCAGGGGTTTTTATACCGATGATGAAAATACGCTTTGGATAGGGACGAAAGGCGATGGCATTATACGGATTAAAGATTATGAAAAGTTCAGTAATATACCGGTACCGCCGGCATATATACAGCATTTCGTCACCCATGCCGAATCCTACGACAACCCTGTATATTGTTTTATCAGAAGTAAATACAACAAAGACGATCTTTGGATTGGAACTAACGAAAACATATCTTACTACTCTTACAGGGATAAAACGCTCCGTGTAGTTGAAGATTCTCCGGCGCTCGGACCGCTATTGACCAACGTGCATACTTTTTGCGAAGTGAACGATTCCACCTTATGGGTGTCGTCCAATGGCTTGCATGAAGTCGTCATTGATAAAAGCAAAAAACCGTATAAAATTAAAAATAAGAAGAAATTCGTTTTTGTTAAGGATGGCAATGATATTTCGGATGAATATTATTCCATGATTTTTGATGGAGATTCCGTCATTACAATCGGAAGCCGCAGAGGTTACGG
>Ga0123357_10009379_pt1 | contig 12353 bp, 13 predicted proteins | sample TergutEmb28metaG_FD_89873 | JGI IMG/M metagenome (GOLD analysis project Ga0123357, IMG submission 89873) | Embiratermes neotenicus P4 segment gut microbial communities from Petit-Saut dam, French Guiana - Emb289 P4 | ecosystem: Host-associated > Arthropoda: Insects > Digestive system > Gut ... | reverse complement strand
TGCATTTTTGAGAAGACTTGGACGAAGGGGCTGTTGTTCGTATCGATGTTGTCCCACGGGAATAGTGTGACCATGACAAGCATGGCGCCGACGTAGAAGATCAGAATGCGGATAAACAGCGAGTTGGTGGCTCGCGGAATGGTCTTTTTGACGTCAACGGTCTCAGCAGCTGTGTTGCTTAGGCTCTCGATGCCGCCAAACGAGAAAGCCGCCAGAACAAAGGACATCAGCAGGCCCATGGCTCCTTGGGCGAAAAACCCGCCACGGCCCGTCAGGTTTGTCATTCCAATCAGGTGCCCGGCGTTACCGAGGCCGGTGAACATGATTATCAAGCCAAAAACGATCATGGCAACAATGGCTGTCACTTTGACGATAGCCAGCCAGAATTCCACCTCGCCGTACAGCGCAACGGCAATGATGTTTGTCAGCGACACAACGGCTAGGGCCAAAATGGCCGACAACCAGATGGGCACACCAGAAAACCAATACTGGACGTAGTGTCCCAATGCGCTGAATTCTGCACCTTGGCCAACCGTAAAGATGAATACGACATTCCAGCCCATGAAGAAGCCCCAAAAGCGGCTGATATAGCGTCCAGCAAACGATGCGTACGCCCCCGAAACTGGTTCTTCGACGGCCAGTTCGCTGTTTGCGCGCATGATGAAGTAAATAAACAGGCCGACGATCACATACGAAAGCACAACGGCGGGCCCGGCCAGTTCCATGGCATATGAAGACCCGTAAAACAGCCCGACGCCGATCGCTCCGCCGATGGCGATCATCTGAATATGCCGATTTTGCAGGCCGGGTTTGAGCTCTTCTTTTTCGATGCCGGGCGACACTTGAATAGCAGGTGTGTGCGTGGCGGTAATGTGCTGTTTTGTGTCCATGACGAGACTCCCTTGGCTTCAACCTACCGACACATTACTACCCATGCACACCGTGTGTAGGTGGTCAACGCCCGATGGACACGCAGGTGTATCCCTGGGCTGAATGAGGTTGGCAAGATCATCTATTCTGCCGGGCGACGAGCCTTGATCACGGTAATATCCGGCGTGTGCGCCCGTCCAGCTTGTACACTGGGCATTCCGTCACATTGTTACCACATGCGAAAGAGGCGACATGCGAAAAGTCTTGTACATGCTGAGGCGCATCGCCAAACTTGATTACAAAGGTATGTTTCGACGCGTTAGCGAAGTAAAGCGGCACAGCAAACGTCCCAGCGTCTTCATCTTCTTTGACATGATCTACTGCGGTTTTCACTACGGCGCCGGCTACATGGACTATGCGGCGTGCCGTTTTGACAAGCTGAACAGCAAACAACGGGCCACATATGTGACGCGGGGAATTAATGATGGCTATGTCGCCAAATACAACGACCAACGCTATCGCGATGATTTCGTCATCAAGACCAAGTTCAACGCGATCTTTGGCGATTTCTTGAAGCGAAGCTGGATAGGCGTCCAAGACGCATCGCATGATGACGTGATCGAATGGCTGGCGACTCACGACCCCGTTTTCGCCAAACCGGTCGCCGGGACGGGCGGCCACTTCATGGAGGTGTTGTCGCGGGCAGATTTCGCCAATATCGATGACGCGTATCAGCACCTGATAGACAACGGGTTGGACCTGCTTGAAGAAGTGGTTGTTCAAGATGACCAAATGGCTAGGCTGAACCGCGGTTGCGTCAACACGATCAGGATCGTCACTTTCATAGACGACGCGAACGTCACCCGCGTGATGTTCGCCTGCTTGCGCATGGGCACGGGCGACAACATAGTTGACAACTTCCATCACGCTGGCCTTACTACTCCAATCGAAATCGAAACAGGCATATTGAGATTCCCCGCTGTCAGCAAGGACGGTGACGTCTTCGACATCCATCCCACGTCGGGCGTGCCAATTGTTGGGTTCCAGATTCCGCGTTGGGACGAATGCATCGACTTCACCATCAAGGCATCCCATGTGGTGCCGCAGGTGCGCTACGTCGGCTGGGATGTCGCCTTGACGAAAGACGGCCCAGTCCTCATTGAGGGCAACGAGGCACCAGGAAACGACCTGTACCAAATGCCGGCGTTTTTACCAGATGGCATGGGTTTGCTGCCGCGGTTTCGCCAATACATGAAATAGGCGCTTGACCTGGCCATCTTGGCGTCGCCGGCGTGCCTTGGCGCACTAGTTGTGAGGTACCATTCGTAGCCAGTTGTAATCAAGAGCTACACTGACCCACAGGAGGTATGCCATGGCAAACACGTCCAACCATCCCGTGGTGCTTGTCGTCGATGATGACGTGGCACTGTCCGAGATGTTGCAGATCGTTTTGCGGCAAGAGGGTTTCGACACGGTTTGGTGCGGTCGCGGCGATCGCACCATGGAGGCTTTCCACCGGCAACGGCCCGACATCGTGCTGCTGGACATAATGTTGCCCGGTCGTGACGGCATCGACGTTTGCCGCGCCATCCGGGCCGAATCCGGCGTCCCCATCGTCATGCTGACGGCCCGCAGCGACACCCAAGACGTCGTGCGCGGCCTTGAGGCCGGGGCGGACGACTACATTCCCAAGCCGTTCAAAGTGCAAGAGTTGGTGGCCCGCGTGCGCACCCGCCTACGTCGCGTCGATGTTGATGCCCCCGACGGCGAAATCGTCATCAGGGGAGTCACCATCAACGCCGCAACGCACGAGGTAGCGGTGGACGGACGGCCGGTGGCGCTGACGCCGCTGGAGTTCGACCTGCTATTGGCCCTGGCCAAGCATCCACGACAGGTGATGACGCGTCAGAAGCTGATGGAAGAAGTGTGGGGCTACCACCACTCCGGCGACACCAAGCTGATCAACGTCCATATTCAGCGCCTGCGGTCAAAGATCGAGAAGGATCCTGAGCGCCCCGAAATCGTCATCACGGTGCGGGGTGTTGGGTATCGGGTGGACGATGCCCAAGGCTGACCCGTGGCCGATCCGGGTGTTGACCTGGCCGAGCCGTGTGCTCGGATCGTCCTTGCCGCTGCGCGTTATCGCAACTACGCTGGTCGCGTCCCTAGTCATCTTGGCATTGGGTGCATGGATGATCCTTGTGCAGGCCTTGCATGGCATTGTGCAAGGCAAGCAGGACAGTGCCGTCGCCGAGGCCAAGACCGCGCTTAACCGCATGCAGTCTTCGTTCACAGACACGAACCTGACTGCCGCGACGCTTAGCGAGCGGCTGACCCAGCTGGTAGACCAAGCGGCGGCCACGTCGGCCCAGTACAAGATCGTGATAGACGCGCCGTTCATCCAGGCCATGTCGGCTGGCGTGTCTGCCAGCAGCGTGCCAGTCGCGCTAAAGGACGCGATGGCCGGATCTGACAATTCTGACAGCATGTGGGTGACGCCAACCCTGGTGAAATACACAGACGATTCATCGCCCGACACCCCAGGTATTGCGGTGGGCGGCAACCTGCACATACCATCTGGCGAGGCATACCCGGTTTACTTCATCTTCGCCTTGGCCCAGGAAGAAACAACGCTAGCGATTCTGCGCGGTGCCGTCTGGTCAACGATGGCCTTCTTGTCGGTTTCCTTGGCGGGCATCGCCTACCTTGTGGCGCGTCAAATAGGCAAACCAGTGCGACAGGCATCTGACGTCGCCAGACGTATCGCGGCCGGCGATTTTGATCAGCGTCTGCGCGTGGTCGGCACGGACGATTTGGCCAGCTTGGCTGTGTCCATGAATGACATGGCCAGCACCTTGAGCGCCCAGATCGCCCAGCTGGAGGAGCTGTCGCGGCTGCAGCGACGCTTCGTCTCAGATGTTTCACACGAACTGCGCACCCCGTTGACAACGGTGCGCATGGCCTCTGACCTGCTGTACGAAATGCGATCCGGCGTCACTCCGACGCTCACCCGCACCGTCGAACTGATGCACACCGAGGTCGATCGATTTGAGGCGCTGCTGGCCGACCTGCTTGAGATTTCGCGTTTCGACGCCGGGGCGGCAACGCTAAGCCTTGATGATATCGATTTTTCAGCCGTGGTTAGCGAAGGTGTCGCGGACGTGCGGGCGCTCGCCGAGCGCAGCGGTGTACCACTCGTGTCGGACGTCCAACCGAATCTGATGGTCGAGGCGGACACAAGGCGCATTCGGCGTATCCTGCGCAACTTGTTGTTCAACGCCATTGAGCACTCCGAGGGCCGTCCGGTCGAGATCACCGTCGCCGGTGACGAGCATGCGGTGGCGGTGACGGTGCGCGATCATGGCGTCGGTTTTCTGCCCGAACAGGCTCAGTTGGTGTTTCACCGTTTCTGGCGCGCTGATCCGTCGCGCCAACGCAGCCTCGGTGGGACGGGCCTCGGCTTGGCTATCGCACTTGAAGACGCCCGGTTACACAGCGGCTGGCTGCAAGCCTGGGGTGAGCCAGGGCAAGGTGCATTGTTCCGGCTGACGCTGCCGCGAAGCCCTGGCGATCCGGTGCGAATGTCGTCGCTTCCGCTACGCCCAGCTGATTTGGGTACGGGATCTGGCCAGGATGCCTACAACCTCGACGATATCGTGGACGAGAACGTAAACCTTGGTCTCAAGGACGAGGATGTGGTGTCACATGGCTAAACTGCTTCGACAAGGCATAGCACAGGTGGTGGTCATCGCGCTGGCATGCTTTTTGGCGGGTTGTGCCGGTATCCCGACGATGGGGCCAGTCGAGGAGATCTCGCAGCCACCCGTCGTCAACGGTGCCCCGCCAGTTGATATTGAGCCGGCGCAGCCCATGCCGGGCGGCAACCCAGATTCGATTCTGGCTGGATTTTTGACGGCGGTGGCGTCTGGCAACGCCGGTCGGTTCGTGGTGGCCCGCCAGTACCTGACGCCGCAGGCGGCCGAGAACTGGGACCCCACACAGGGCGTCACGGTGTATTCGTCAGACAATCCGGCACCGATCGGCCTAGACAAATCTGCGGTGCTTAGGACGCCGGTCATCGGTCGTATTGACGCAGACGGGCACTACACGGCCGTCAGCGATCCGTCGTTTTCGCATAACTTCAACATGACGAAGGACGCGGATGGCGAATGGCGGATCGACGACCCAGGCACGGGCATTTTCATCTCTCAGTACCGTTTCGAGCAGTCGTACCGGGCTGTGCCGGTGTATTTCTTCAACAAGGCGTTTAACCGGCTTGTCATCGAAAACCTTTACATGAACTGGGGCGACGCCACGCCAGCCGCGGCCGTCGAAGGCCTCTTGCGGGGCCCGTCCGCCTGGCTCAGCTCCACCGCGCTAAGCGTCATCCCGCCGCAAACAAGACTGATTGGCGGCATCCCCGTTCAAAACGGTGTCGCGCAGGTGTCGCTGACCCAGCAAGCGGCGGGCTTGAGCGACACGCAGCAGGTACAGATGGCTGCCCAGTTGCTGCGGGTGCTTGAGAGTTTTTCGTACATCAAAGGGGTGGTCATTGATGTCGACAGTTTGCCGCTGACGATACGGGGTGCTGACGCGCAAGGTGTTGTCCGTGACAGCACTATTGATGCTTATCAGACGATCGTTGCGTCGTCGTCCCAAGATGTTCTTGGGCTGCGTGATGACGGTTCGGTGGTGCGTCTGTCGTCGTTGGTCGGTGCCTATCCACAACCTATTTTGGGCCCACTCGGGAGGGCCGATTGGGGTGACGTTCCCACACAGCTGGCGGTCGGCTCAGACGGCACGACACTGGCCATGACATCGGATACCGGCTTGTGGGTGGGCTCTGCGAGCAGCGGCCAACCAGCCAATGAGGCCATTGAGGCAACAGGCCTGACGCGTCCTCAAGTGGACGACAACGGGGTCTGGGTGGTGGCAAACGGCGATGTGCCAACGCTGTATCAGGTGGCGCTAAACGGCGTCCAGGCCAGCGCTGCGCTGACCGAGCTGGCTGGTGCCCAAGTCGTCGCTTTCCGCGTGGCGCCTGATCAGTCGCGTATTGCCGTGGTGGCCCACTTCAACGACCAAGACATGCTTGGTTTGCTGCGTATCAGCTCGATTAGCCCACTGACGGTGGACGGTTGGCGTCCGCTGGTGGTGAACACCGGCCGCGGCGATTTGGCGACTTGCCTTGATGTCGGGTGGGTGTCGCCGACGCAGATGATTGTGTTGGCATCGGCCTCCAATGACGAAAATGTTGTCGCTTACCGCCTTGACGTTGATGCGGCACTCGTCGAATCCATCGGCCCAATCGGCGGCGACGCACCGGTGGCCTTGTCGGTGCAGCCACACTCTGAGGGCACCATTGCGCTGGTTGTCACAACCAGCGGGGCAGTGCTGCGGTACGAAGACCGCACCCGGTGGACGTCCCTGGTCAGTGGCCTTGTGGTGGTGGCGCAGGCAGGGTAATCCACAGGTCAAAACTTTTCCTTAGCGGTATCCACAGATCTCAGCGAACTGTCTCGATAAAGCCATCAGCGGCTAATGGTAAAGGTATGAACCTTATCGACGCCGCTCTCGACCTGTATCTTGGTGGACGCTGCCACGGCTGTAACACCCCGGGCCGCAGCCCTTGCCCGGATTGCCGGGTCGCATTGTTACCGCAACCGCAATTACACACGCGTCCAGGGCTTGACGCCACCCTGGTGACGGGTGTCCGCTACGACACGGCGATGCCCTTCGTAATCGCTTTCAAAGACCGTGACGCCTGGCAGCTGACCGCCGTCCTCGGTTCGACGCTGGCGGGTGCCGTTAGGCACCTGTTGGACGACGCCGGAATACCCTTAGAGCACCGTCATCTGCTGGTGCTTGTGCCTGTACCGTCAGCCGCTGAGGCCGTCCGTCGCCGCGGCTTCGACCACACCGCAACCCTTGCCAGCTGGGTGTCGCGGCGTCTTGGGCTGCGCTGGTCGCCGCTGCTCAAACGTGTCACCGCTGTGGGCGATCAGGTGGGACGCAGCGCCGATCAGCGGCAAAACAACCAGGCCGGCACCATGAGGGCTCGTCCAGGGGGCCAAATGGTCGTTGTTGTTGACGATGTGATCACCACTGGGGCCACCGCATCAGAGGCCGTGCGGGCACTGCGACGGGCTGGACATCATGTCTTGGGTGTGGCCGGAATTGCGGACACGCCGTTGGGACGGGCGCGCGGTGTGGCCCATCTTGGCGTCACCAGCCCGTCACGGTAGCCTGGTGTTATGACCGGCGACGAGCCACCAAGATTCTCCATCAGGGGTGCCTTGGCGAGTGGCGAGCCGGCCCTTTAGTTTCGACCGAATAGGAGGAGTACCCGATGGACATGGACATCGTCATATCAGGGCGACGCATGACCGTGACTGAGGAGTTGCGTCAGGCAGTGATTGAGCGTCTTGAACGTGAAGTTAATAAGCTGTCAGATCAGGTGCAGCGGGTCGAGGTTGAGTTTTCAGCTGGCGAAGGCAAAAACACTGCCGTCACGACGGCAGAGATCACCTTGCGCGCCAAGGGTCGTCCTGTTGTCAGGGCGGCTGGCGCCGCTGAGGACAAGCGAGTGGCTTTCGAGTCCGCACTTGACAAGCTGCGCACGCAGTTACGTCGGGCAGCCGATCGGCGCAAGTCACGGCGTGGCTTGCGGGCTCAAGACCTGGCGTCGCTGCCCGTTGCCTCACCACCCGAGGTTACGCTGCCGGTGCCTGTAGCAGAGTCGACACCGAGCACACGCATCGTGGCTGGCGTTGAGGTGAGCGGTGACGGCCCTATGGTCGTCCGCGAAAAGACCTTCAGCTCGCCGGCACTGACGCTGGCTCAGGCACTAGACGAGATGGAGTTGGTTGGGCACGACTTCTTCCTCTATGTCGACGCCACAAGCGGATTGCCGTCCGTCGTCTACCGCCGCAAGGCTTACGACTATGGCGTCTTGCATCTGGAGGTCACGGACTGAGGATTTTGTATGCGACGTGCGGCTACCAACCGACCAAAAACGCTGGTAGCCGTATCGTTGCTATACCATCTGGGCGTCTGCACTGGCTTGCACGGTAGGCTTGACAGCTGTGAGTAAGAGTTTTGAGCAGTTGTGGGTCCAGCTCAGTGATGTGGCGCGCACCAGGCCTGACGGGTCGGGCACAGTTGCCCGGTTGGACGCCGGTGTGCACGCCATCGGCAAGAAGATCGTCGAGGAGGCAGCTGAGGTTTGGATGGCTGCCGAATACGAGTCGCCGGACCACTGCGCTGAAGAGATTTCGCAGCTGCTGTACCACCTTCAAACCATGATGCTGGCCAAGGGTTTGACCCTTGACGACATCTACAAGCACCTATGACGACGAAGGAACCCGCGATGACCGACCAGCTGCTCAAAATCGCTGTGCCAAACAAAGGTTCGCTGGCTGACGGCGCCACGGCTATGCTAACGGCCGCTGGCTACCGGCAACGCAGCGACCTAAAAGACTTGGTGCTGGTTGACCGGGCGGGTGGTGCCGAGTTCTACTATCTGCGTCCACGCGATATTGCCGTCTATGTTGGCGAGGGCACCCTTGACGTCGGCATTACGGGGCGCGACATGCTGCTCGATTCTGGTGCCCCGGCCCACGAGGTCATGGAACTTGGCTTCGGCGCGTCAACTTTTCGTTTCGCTGGGCCGTCCGGTGCCCAGCTGACCTTTGATGCGCTGCAGGGACGGCGGGTGGCCACCAGCTACCCAGGGTTGTTGGGTAGCTACCTGGCTGAACACGGCATCCAGGCTCGTTTGATCACTTTGGACGGTGCGGTCGAGTCGGCCATTCGGTTGGGTGTTGCCGACGCCATCGCCGACGTCGTCGACACCGGCACGACGCTGAACCGGGCCGGCCTTGAGTTGTTTGGCCCACCGATTCTGCATTCGCAAGCCATTTTGGTGACGCGGCCAGGTGGCGGTCAAACCGAGGCGATCGGTCACCTGAAGGCTAGGTTGTCCGGCGTCATCGTGGCCCGCGACTACGTGCTGATGGACTACGACATCGATGACGCGCATCTGCCAGTCGCCACAGCGTTGACGCCTGGCCTGGAAAGCCCAACGGTGTCACCATTAGCCAAACCAGGTTGGTCGGCCGTTCGAGCATTGGTGCCAAGACGTAACACGCAACAACTGATGGACGACTTGTGGGCCGCTGGGGCGCGGGCCATTTTGATCACGGAATTGTCGGCTTGTCGTTTGTGACACCGGCCCCAACGAAGGAACAACCAATGACTGAATCGGCTTGGCCGCAGATCATCAACTTCCGCGACGCGGGCGGATGCCCCACAATGGACGGACGGCGCGTCAAACGCGGTCTGATCTTTCGTGGGGCCAGCTTGAATGACGCAACAGATGACGATCTGGACAAGCTGGTGGCGCTCGGCATTGGTTTGGACTTTGATCTGCGCAGCCGTGACGAGGCGCAAGGACGCCCAGACAGGGTGCCCGTCGGTGTGGCGTATCGGCGCGAATCTGCTGTGATTTGGTTTGACGAACACCCGCGCGAGTTGCTGGATTGGGACGTCCTGATCGACCAGTTGAGCGGTTCTGAGCGCAGGCTGGCCGATCTTGAGGCGTTTCAGGTGTACGCCGAGATGATCCAACGTCCCAATGCTTTCGCGGCCTTTGTGGGCGAGTTGTTGGCCGATCCGTCACGAGGTGTTTTCGTGCACTGCGCCGCCGGCAAGGATCGCACAGGCGTTGCCACCGCGATAGTGCTGCACTTGCTTGGTGTTGGGCGTGACGCGATCATGGCTGACTACTTGGAATCGGCCAACCATCCGGCGTTGGACGCCGAAGCGGTGCGCGCAAAAGCTGTGGCGCGCGGTTCGCGGGTTGCCAGCGTAGTGGTCCCGATGCTTGGTGTTGCCTCGTCGCAGCTTGACCAGGCATTCGCGGAGGTTGAGACGACGTGGGGTGGTTGGGACGGCTTTGCCCGGGACGGGCTTGGGCTGACGCCGGGCGACATCGACGATTTACGGGCTGCCTACCTCAGTTGATGCCGTGGCGGCGCAAAATCTCGTCAACCTCTTTGTCTTCGGCGCTCATATCCGCTGTCGCCGGTGCGGGCGCAGCTGGTTCGGCATGTGTTGGCGCGGCAAGTGCTGGGGTGGAGCTCGGCGCCTCGGTGACGGTGGGTTGTGGCGGCTTTGGTGCGGCGGTGGGGGTAGTAGCAGGGGCCCCGGCGCTGGCACGCAGAGCGGCCAACCGGCGCTCGTTGATAGCCTTGCGACGCGCCGCTGCTTCATCACCTGAAACTGGGGGCACGAAGCTTCCAACCAGATATGCGGCAAGGCCGAGTCCTGCCACGATCAGGCCGGTCATGATCCAAGCATTCATGAAGGTTGTGTTCGCCCAGTTGACGATGGCGTTGATGCCGTCAATGATCTTGTGCATCAGGCCCATGGCAAGCAAACCAAGGGGTATCGAGATAAAGCCGACGCCGCGCAGCATGACCCGCCAGCTGCGCTTGCGCAGCCAGCCGAAAAGCAGGTACGCCAGGCCGATGGCGGCCAGCAAGATGGTCAGGGCAACGGCTGTTATGGTGACCGAGAATCCGAACATACGATAAGCATAACGGTCTGATGTGCCGGCGTCCCTATATGATGTGCCTTGACACTGGCGCATGTTGGCTAGAAGTGCATTAATCGGCTAAACTCGTCCCAGATGATCGGGTGTGCCATCTGATCCGCGAAGTGAGGGTTCACCCTCCACCTGGGCCGCGCACCGTGGCCGGGTCGAGATAACCTCGTCGTACGACGAGGCGGGCCTTCGCGTTTGCGGAGGCCTTTCGTATTGATGGGCCAGACGAGGCGCACGTGATCATCGAACGGTGAAAGGCCGTCAGAACACACGTGACGATGGAGGAGCAATCAGCACAGAACCCCGCATCAATGAGCGCATTCGTGTCCCCGAAGTCCGTTTAGTCGGGCCGGACGGCGAACAGATCGGTATTGTGCCGATCGCGCAGGCTCTGCAGATGGCGCGCGATCACGACCTCGACCTGGTTGAGGTCGCCAGTGAGTCGCGTCCACCTGTCGTCAAGCTGATGGACTACGGCAAATATAAATACGAAGCCGCTCAGAAGGCCCGCGAGTCGCGTCGCAACCAAGCAAACACTGTCATCAAAGAGATGAAGCTGCGGCCAAAGATTGACGATCACGACTACGACACGAAAAAAGGCCACATCGTCCGCTTCCTCAGGGGCGGCGACAAGGTGAAGATCACGGTGATGTTCCGTGGCCGTGAGCAATCCCGTCCAGAGCTTGGGCTTAACCTGCTGAGCAAGTTGGCGGCCGATGTGGCAGCCGACGGGACGATTGAGCAGGTGCCTCGCCAAGAGGGGCGCAATATGCACATGGTGCTCACGCCAACGCGCAAGAAGTCCGAAGCTCGGGCCGACCAGGCAGTCGCGCGCGAAGCCAAGGCGGCGCAGCGGGCTGCTGAGGCGGAGGCGGACAAGACCTTTGAGGCGGAACTGCGCAAGGCAGCCCACACTGAGACAACCGTCGTTACCAAAAAGAAGCGAGGACCAGCCGACAACATGGACCCGGACGTCATCCTCTGACGGGTCAATGACGCGGCAATCGCGCCACATTAGGCGTGTCGCGCCCTATTGGGCGCATCCGGTGAAAACCATCGACACCTGCCAAGGTGCCAAAGTGAAGGAGAAAGAGGCGACACCATGCCGAAAATGAAGACGCACTCCGGTGCGAAAAAACGCTTCAAGGTCACGGGTTCAGGCAAGCTGATCCACGCGCGGGCCGGCAAGGCGCACCTGAACGAGCACAAGCCGACTAAGCGCACCCGCCGGTTGGGCCAGGATTCTGTTCTGGTGCCGTCGGACGCCAAGAAGGCTCGTCGCCTGCTGGGCAAGTGAAAGAAGAGGAGAATAGATCATGGCACGTGTCAAGCGGGCAGTAAATGGTTTGAAAAAGCGTCGCGAGCTGCTTGAGGCCGCGTCCGGCTATCGCGGTCAGCGGTCGCGGTTGTATCGCAAGGCCAAAGAGCAGATTCTGCACTCTGGTACCTATGCGTTGCGCGATCGTCGGGCCAAGAAGGGCGATTTCCGCGCGTTGTGGATTCAGCGCATCAACGCGGCTTGCCGCGCTGAGGGCATGACATACAACCGTTTCATTGACGGTCTGAAGAAGGCCGGTGTCGAGGTTGATCGCAAGATGCTTGCCGAGCTGGCAGTTTCGGACGCTGGTGCGTTCGCTGGTTTGGTTGGCGTTGCCAAGACGGCCGTCGCGGCCTAAATGGTTTGGTCGGCTGATCCGGCATTGACGGCTGACGTGGCTTGGCCGGCGATCAGCGCTGCCAAGCTACGTTCGACTCGGCGTCTACTGAGCGCCAAAGGCCGTCAATCGGTTGGCGCATTTTTGGCGGAAGGGCCCCAGGCGGTGCGTGAGGCACTGGCCTGGGGCGGCTTACGTCGCATCATGGTTGGCCCCGAGCC
>Ga0123357_10009378_pt1 | contig 12354 bp, 10 predicted proteins | sample TergutEmb28metaG_FD_89873 | JGI IMG/M metagenome (GOLD analysis project Ga0123357, IMG submission 89873) | Embiratermes neotenicus P4 segment gut microbial communities from Petit-Saut dam, French Guiana - Emb289 P4 | ecosystem: Host-associated > Arthropoda: Insects > Digestive system > Gut ... | reverse complement strand
GCCGCCGCGTTCATCATCCCGTTCCTGGTGGTGGTGCTGACCGCGTTCATGAGCCAGCGGGAATCGGGCACCGGAGCGTTGTGGCCGCGCCCCTGGGTGTGGAGCAACTTCGGCACGGTGTTCTCGACCATGCCGTTCGGCCGCGACCTGCTCAACACCGTGATCTACGCGGGAGTGTCGGCCATCGGGGTGATGGTCAGCTCCACGCTGGCCGCCTTCGCCCTGGCCCGGCTGCGCTGGCGGGCCCGGGAGTGGGTCTTCGTGGTGGTGCTCGCCACCATGATGATCCCGGCGCAGGTGACCTCGCTGCCGCTATACGTGTTGTACTCGCAAGTCGGGTTGGTCGGCACGCTGTGGCCGCTGATCCTGCCCAACCTGCTGTGCGACGCCTACTCGATCTTCCTGCTGCGGCAGTTCTTCCTGACCGTGCCGCGCGAGGTCACCGAAGCCGCCGCCGTGGACGGCGCCTCCACCTGGCGGGTGCTCACCAACGTCATGGTGCCGATGACCAAGCCGGGCATCGCGGCCATCGGGCTGTTCTCGTTCCTGTACGCGTGGAACGACTTCTACAACCCGCTGCTGTACACCGGCAATTCGAACAACGGCCAGACCCTCGCGGTCGGGCTGACCCAGCTCGCCCGGTCGGTGCACCAGCAGTCCTACCAGTTGCAGATGGCGGCCAGCCTGATGTTCGTCATCCCGGTGATCGTGATCTTCTTCCTGGCGCAGCGGGTGTTCATCGAGGGCATCAACCTCGGTGGGATCAAGGAATGACGGAAGCGGGGACAGCCAAATGAAGATCGCGGTGGTCGGCGGGGGCAGCACCTACACCCCCGAGCTGATCGAGGGCTTCGCGGACCGGGCGGGCACGCTCGGCCTGGACGAGCTGGTGCTGTACGACATCGACGGGCCGCGCTTGCAGGTGGTCGGCGGACTCGCCCAGCGCATCCTGGCCCGGCGTGGGTTGGCCCGGATGCTCCGGCTGTCCACCGACCTGTCCGACGCGATCGCCGGCGCGGCGGCGGTGCTGATCCAGTTGCGCGTGGGCGGCCAAGTGACGCGGCTGATGGATGAGACACTGCCCAACCAGTTCGGCATGATCGGGCAGGAGACCACCGGCCCCGGCGGTTTCTTCAAGGCGCTGCGCACCGTGCCGGTGCTGCTGGACATCGCCGAACGGGTGCGTGCCGAGGCCGGCCCCGAGTGCTGGATCATCGACTTCACCAACCCGGTCGGGATCAACACCCGGGCGCTGCTCGACGCCGGGCACCGCGCGCTGGGGCTGTGCAACGTGGGCATCGGCATGCAGCGCTGGCTCGCCGCGCTCCTGGGAGTCGAGCCGGAACGGGTGCGCCTGGACCACCTGGGCCTGAACCACCTCACCTGGGTGCGCGCCGTCGAGGTGGACGGGACCGACGTGCTGCCGGAGCTCTTCGACCGGCCCGGCTTCGAAGACTTCGTGCGGGCGCGCTGCGGGGTGCCGCTGGAATGCGCCCGCACGCTGCGCGCGCTGCCCTCGTACTACCTGAGCTACTACTACGACACCGACCAGGCGCTGGCCAAGCAACTGGCCGGCAGCCACCGGGCGCGCCGGGTGATGGAGATCGAAGAAGAACTGCTCGCCATGTACCGCGACCCGGCGCTGGACCATAAGCCGGAGCTGCTGGACCAGCGCGGCGGCGCGTACTACTCGATCGCGGCGGCGGCGCTGGCCACCTCGCTGCTGACCGGTGACGGCGCGCACCACTACGTGAACCTGCGCGACAACGGCGCGGTGCCGCAGCTGCCCGACCGGTACGTCATCGAGGCACCCGCGCTGGTCGACCGGGCCGGCGCGCGCGCCGTGCCGGTGCGGCCGTTGGCGCCGGAGATGGCCGGCCTGGTGCAGGCGGTCACCGCCTACGAAGAGCTGACCATCCAGGCGGCGATCAGCGGGGACCCGGAGATCGCCCGCCGCGCGCTGATCGCCCACCCGCTGGTGCGCCAATGGAGCGTGGTGGACGCCCTGTTCCCGGCCATGCTGGTGGCGAACCGCACGATGCTGCCGGCGTTCGACTGCTGCGTTGATGGCTGAGCCGGACACGCCGAACTCGATCGCGGCCGCCCCACCGGCCGCTGAGCCGCCCGCGCCGGCCGTGGTGGCCGGCGTGGACGGCGGGAACTCCAAGACCGAGCTGGTGCTCGCCAGCACCGACGGCGAGTTGCTGGGCCGGGCGCGCGGCCCGGGCACGCGCACCCCGATCCGGGGCGCGGACCCGCTGGTCGGCCAACTCGCGGGCCTGCTCGCCGACGGTTGGCGGGCGGCCGGGCGGCCGCCCGCGCCGGTCGCGGTGGCGGTGCTCGATCTGGCCAACATCGACCTGCCGGAGGAGGAGGCCGAGTTGCGCGCCGGGCTGGACCGGCACCGCCTCGCCGAACGCGTCGAGATCGGCAACGACACGCTGGCGGTGCTGCACGCGGGCGCCACGGACGGGTGGGGCGTGGCGGTGGTGTGCGGGGCCGGGATCAACGCCATCGGGCTCGCCCCGGACGGCCGCCGCGAGCGGTTCCTGTCCTTCGGCGCGCTCACCGGCGATTGGGGCGGCGGCGGGGCGATCGCCGTCGCTGGGCTGGCGGCGGGCGCCCGGGACGAGGACGGCCGCGGCGAGCCGACCGCGCTGCGCCGGCTGCTCCCGGCCCACTTCGGTTTGGCCGAGCCGAGCGAGGTCGCGCTCGCGGTGCACCGGGGGACGCTCGCCCGCGCGGCATTGGTCGGCGCGGCGCCGGTGGTGTTCGCCGCCGCGCGCGACGGCGACGCCGCAGCGCGGGACCTGGTCGCCCGCGCCGGCCGCGAGTCGGCGATCATGGCGGCCACCCTGGTGCGCCGCCTCGGCGCCGAGCCGGCGCGTACGCCGATCGTGCTCGGCGGGTCGATCCTGCAGTCGCGGGACGAGATCCTGTTCGCGGCGTTCGACGCCGAACTGTCGGCGCGGGCGCCGGGGGCCGGCTACGCGGTGCTGGACGTGCCGCCGGTCGCGGGCGCGCTGGACCGGGCGCTGCGGCTGGCGGGCGCGACCGACGCGGCGCGGGCGCGGGCCCGCGCCGCCTGCCGCGCCCTCGGGACGGCAGACGCGCTCGGGACGGCGGACGCCCGAGGGATGTCGCGCGCCTGACGCGAGCGGGACGTCACGCGCCGGACGAGCGTCGGCCGGCGCGCGATGAGTGGCCGCGCCACCGCCGGCGCTGCTACCCTATGTGCTGGACGCGCGGCTACGCGCGCGCCCGGCTGTGCAGCGCGTCCCCTACCGCCGTGGGGAAAACCGGCGGGCGCGGCTGCGCGAAACGACGGAGGAGAGTTCGTGGCCCTGAGCAGCGAGGTCAAGAAGCAAATCATCACCGAGCACGGCGCCTCCGATGGCGACACCGGCTCCGCGGAGGTTCAGGTGGCGCTGCTGTCCAAGCGCATCGCCGACCTGACCGAGCATCTGAAGACGCACAAGCACGACCATCACAGCCGGCGCGGCCTGCTGCTGCTGGTCGGCCGGCGCCGCCGGCTGCTGAACTACCTGGCCCGCACCGACATCGCCCGTTACCGCGCGATCGTCGAGCGCCTCGGCCTGCGCCGCTAGGCGCGCCCCAAGCCATCCGGGGGCGCGGCCATCCGCTCCGGTTCGAGCCCCGCGGCCCAACTGAACACGACCGACAATTCAACACCGCAAGTAACCAGCGCCGGGACGGCAAGGCGAAGCGGGGCGACCAGGCATGGACGCCGGTCCTCGGTAGTGGCGAACGGATCATTCGCTCCGTTCGCTTCGATCGAAGACCGGCACCCGATCAATGGCCGGCCGCTCGCGTGTCGCCCGTGTCCCGGTACCAGCCCCGGCGGGCGTGGCGCCCGTCGGCGTACCAAGGAGGGGGACTCCATGACGGAGCCCACAGTGCACGAGGTTGTCGCCAACATCAACAACGGCATCTATGGCACCCGCACGATTCGATTCGAAACCGGCCGGATGGCCCGACAAGCCGCCGGCGCCGTCGTTGCCTACCTAGACGACGAGACCATGCTGCTGTCGGCGACCGCGGCCGGCAAGACGCCCCGCGAGGGCTTCGATTTCTTCCCGCTGACCGTTGACGTGGAGGAGAAGATGTACGCGGCCGGGCGCATCCCCGGCTCGTTCTTCCGCCGGGAGGGCCGCCCCAGCGAGGACGCGATCCTCACCTGCCGACTCATCGACCGCCCGCTGCGGCCCACCTTCGTCAAGGGGCTGCGCAACGAGGTGCAGGTCGTGATCACCGTGCTCTCGCTGCACCCCGAGCACCTGTACGACGTGGTGGCGATCAACGCCGCGTCAGCATCCACCCAGCTGGCCGGCCTGCCGTTCTCCGGGCCGATCGGCGGGGTGCGGGTGGCGCTGATCGAGGGCCACTGGGTCGCTTTCCCGACGCACACCCAGCTCGAGCGCGCCACCTTCGACATGGTGGTGGCCGGGCGGCTGCTGGACAACGACGATGTCGCGATCATGATGGTCGAGGCGGAGGCCACCGAGCACGCCATCCAGTTGATCGATGGTGGCGCCAAGCGGCCCACCGAGGAGGTCGTCGCCGAGGGGCTGGAGGCGTCCAAGCCGTTCATCGCCGAGCTGTGCCGGGCGCAGGCGCAGCTGGCCAAGCTCGCGGCCAAACCCACCGCCGAGTTCCCGGTCTTCCACGACTACTCCGACGAGCTGCTCGAAGCGGTGCGGGCGGAGGCGTCCGAGCCGCTGGCCAAGGCGTTGACGATCGCCGACAAGCTGGACCGCGAGGCGGAGCTCGATCGGCTCAGCAAGAAGGTCGCGCAGGCGGTCGGCGCGCGCGGCGGCGCCTCCGAGGCCGAGATCGCGGCCGCCTACCGAGCGCTGACCAAGCAGCTGGTGCGCCAGCGGATCCTGCGCGACAAGCTGCGCATCGACGGGCGCGGCGTGGCCGACATCCGCACCCTGTCCGCCGAGGTCGAGGTGATCCCGCGCGCGCACGGCTCAGCGCTGTTCGAGCGGGGCGAGACCCAGATCCTCGGGGTCACCACGCTGAACATGCTGGGCATGGTGCAGAAGCTGGACACGCTCAACCCGGCGCGCACCAAGCGCTACATGCACAACTACAACATGCCGCCGTACTCGACCGGGGAGACCGGCCGGGTCGGCTCGCCCAAGCGGCGCGAGATCGGCCACGGCGCGCTGGCCGAGCGGGCGCTGGTCCCGGTGCTGCCAAGCCGCGACGAGTTCCCCTACGCGATCCGTCAGGTGTCCGAGGCGCTCGGCTCGAACGGCTCCACCTCGATGGGCTCGGTGTGCGCCTCGACGATGTCGCTGCTCAACGCCGGGGTGCCGTTGCGGGCGCCGGTGGCCGGCATCGCGATGGGGCTGGTGTCCGACCAGGTGGACGGCAAGACCGAGTATGTCGCGCTGACCGACATCCTGGGCGCGGAGGACGCGTTCGGCGACATGGACTTCAAGGTGGCCGGCACCCGTGAGTTCGTCACCGCGCTGCAGCTGGACACCAAGCTCGACGGCATCCCGTCGGAGGTGTTGGCGGCGGCGCTCAAGCAGGCCCGCGAGGCCCGGCTGCACATCCTCGAGGTGATGAACGAGGCGATCGACCGGCCCGACGAGATGAGCCCGTTCGCGCCGCGGGTGACTGTGCTCACCATCCCGGTGGAGAAGATCGGCGCGGTGATCGGACCCAAGGGTCAGGTGATCAACGCCATCCAGGATGAGACCGGGGCGGACATCACCGTCGAGGACGACGGCACGATCTACGTGGGCGCGGCGACCGGCGCGTCGGCGCAGGCCGCCGTGGCGCGCATCAACGCGATCGCCAACCCGCAGCTGCCCAAGGTGGGCGAGCGGTTCCTCGGCACCGTGGTCAAGACCGCCGCCTTCGGCGCCTTCGTGTCGCTGCTGCCGGGCAAGGACGGCTTGGTGCACATCAGCAAGCTCGGCCGGGGCCGGCGGATCGGCAAGGTCGAGGATGTGGTCAAGGTCGGCGACAAGCTGCAGGTCGAGATCTCCGAGATCGACGCCCGGGGCAAGATCGGCTTGATCCTGGTGGCCGAGAACGAGCCCGCCGCGCCCGTTGCGCCCGCGCCTGCCGCGGACCCGGCGCCGGAGCCGGAGCCGGCCGACTGACCCCGGCGGCGATCCATCCTGTGGGTCCCGCATCACGGAGCCCACAGGATCATCACCTAGGGTGATTGGGATTATACGTGTCATAAAGTATATTAGTCCGATATATGCACATATATCGGCGTGTCGTCGATTGTAATGTGCATGTGTGAGGAATATTTGGCATCATAGAGATGTGGAGATCTCGGCCAAGACTGACTACGCGATTCGAGCCTCGCTCGTGCTTGCCTCTAGGGCGCCGGAACTGGTGAAGGTCGACCAGGTGGCGGCCGAGCAAGAGCTTCCCCGCAAGTTCGTCGAGGCCATCCTCGGCGAACTGCGCCGAGCTGGGATTGTGCGCAGCCGCCGCGGCGCGGAAGGCGGCTACACCCTTGCCCGGGCGCCGGGGGAGGTGTCGCTGGGGGAGATCATGCGCGCCGTCGACGGGCCGCTCGCCGAGGTGCGCGGGCAGCGCCCGGACCAGGTCGTCTATGGCGGCGTGGCGCGGTACCTGCCCCAGGTGTGGGTCGCGATGCGCGCCAGCCTGCGCCATGTGCTCGATGGGATCACCCTGGCGCACATCGTCAGCGGCGACCTCCCGGCGCACGTGCGCGTGTTGCTGGAGCAGCCGGGGGCCTGGCAGTCCGCCTGACCGGACGCGGGTCTCCCGGAGCAGCCGGGGGCGCGCGTGGGCCATGGGGGTCTGGCTGGCGTCCGGGGGCGGCGCCGACCAGCTGGCCCCCAACCATCTGGTGTTGTGGCAGCGGCCGACCCGCGAGCTTGCCCGTAGGATCGCCGGGTGACTGATCGCAGGCCGACCCGCCGCGCCCGGACCGCCCCCGCGACGCGAGTCGCCCCCGCCTCCCGGATGGCGCGCGCCCAGGTGTTGCCGGCCACCGGCGGCGGGACGATCACCCGCAGCGCGCTGCCCGGCGGGCCCCGGGTGATCACCGAGACGATGCCTGAGGCGCGCAGCGCGAGCGTCGGGGTGTGGGTGCCGGTGGGGTCGCGCGATGAGACCCCCGCGCTGGCCGGAGCCAGCCACTTCTTGGAGCACCTGCTGTTCAAGGGCACCACCAGTCGCACCGCGCTGGACATCGCGCAGGCGATGGACGCGGTGGGCGGAGAGTTCAACGCGCTCACCGACAAGGAGCACACCTGCTACTACGCGACGGTGCTGGACCGCGACGCGCCGCTGGCCATCGACATCGTCTGCGACGTGGTGCTGCGCGCCACCGTCGCCAGCGCCGACGTGGCGGTGGAACGCGGCGTCGTGCTCGAGGAGATCGCGATGCGCGACGACGACCCGGGCGACCTGGTGCACGACGAGTTCGCCTCCGCGCTGCTCGGCGACACTCCGCTGGGCCGGCCGATCCTCGGCACCGTGCGGTCGATAACCGCGTTGAGCCGCCGCCAGGTGGCGGGCTACTACCACCGGCGCTACCGCAGCGCCGACATGGTGGTCGCGGTCGCCGGGAACGTCGACCACGCCGAGGTGGCGCGTCAAGTTCGGGAGTGCTTCGCCGGCGCGGCAGGCGCGGCGGCCGGCGGTGCGGCTACCGGTGGCGCGGCGGCCGGCGGTGCGGCTACCGGTGGCGCGGCGGACGGTGACGCGGAGGACGGAGCCGGCGGCGCGGTGGGCGCGGCTGCCGGGGGCGCTCAGCCGCGCCCGCGCGCGGCGGCGCCGCCGCGGCCCCCGGCGCGCGCGGTGCGGGTGGTCGCCGATGACACCGAGCAGGCCAACATCATCGTCGGCATGCGCGGGTTGGCGCGCCCGGACGGGCGGCGGTTCGCGCTCGGGGTGCTCTCCGCGGCGCTGGGCGGTGGGCTGAGCTCGCGGCTGTTCCAGCACATCCGCGAGGAACGAGGCCTGGCCTACTCGGTCTACACGTTCACCAACAGCTACGCCGACGCCGGGCTGTTCGGGGTGTACGCCGGCTGCCAGCCGGGCAAGGCCGCGACGGTGCTGGAGCTGATCGCCGCCGACCTGGCCGCGGTGGCCGCCGATGGGCTCACCGAAGACGAGGTGGAGCGCGGCAAGGGCCAGATGCGCGGTGGCATCGTGCTGGGCCTGGAGGATCCGGGCTCGCGAATGGCGCGCATCGGCAAGAGCGAACTCTCCGATGACCGGGTGCTCGGCGTCGATGAGCTGCTCGCGCGCGTCGAGGCGGTTACCGCCGACGATGTGCGCCAGGTGGCCGGGTACCTTCTCGGGCAGGCCCGCTGCCTGACCGTGGTGGGGCCGTTCGGTGAGCACGACTTCGACGGGGCGCTCGGATGAGCCGGCGCTCCGCGAGACGCTCGGCGCGAGCGCGCCGGGCGCGGACGCGTGGAACAACTATCTGACTGAGGTGATCATGTGACCGATGCGATACGGGTCGGCGTGCTGGGCTCGCGCGGACGGATGGGCGCGCAGGTGTGCCAGGCGGTGGCCGGCGCCGCCGACCTGGAGCTGGTGGCGGCCTGCGACGAGGGCGACCCACTGGGCGCGCTGGTCGACGCTGGCGCGCGGGTGGTGGTGGACTTCACCCGTCCGGACGTGGTCATGGACAACCTTCGCTTCGTCATCGACGCGGGCGTCAACGCGGTGGTGGGCACCTCCGGGTTCACCGATGAGCGGCTCGAGACGGTGCGCGGCTGGTTGGGCGCCAAGCCGGGCGTCGGGGTGCTGATCGTGCCCAACTTCGCCATCGGCGCGGTGCTCGCCGAGCGGTTCGCCCAGCTGGCCGCGCCGTTCTTCGAGTCCGCCGAGGTGATCGAGCTGCACCACCCGGACAAGGTGGACGCGCCCAGCGGCACGGCGTCGCACGCGGCGCGGGCGATCGCCGACGCGCGCGCGGCCGCCGGGCTCGGCGCGGTCCCGGACGCCACCAACCAGGGCCTGGACGGCGCGCGCGGCGCCGCCGTCGCCGGGGTGCGGGTGCACGCGGTGCGGCTGCGCGGGCTGGTGGCGCACCAGGAGATTCTGTTCGGGTCGGTGGGGGAGACGCTGACCATCCGCCACGACAGCCTGGACCGGGTGTCGTTCATGCCCGGGGTGCTGCGCGCGGTGCGCGCGGTGCCGTCCCGGCCGGGCCTGACCGTCGGCTTGGACGCCATCCTCGGCCTGTGATCGCGCTCAGGCGTGGTGCGGGGTCGCGCCGAGCGCCAAGCGCGGCACGCGTCTCGTGCGCAGCAGCGGCGCGTGAACCGGCTGATCTCGTGTCACCCAAACAGCCCCTCGTTGGTCAGGGGCTGACCGTGTTGCGGCTGGCTAGCCCTCGTCCCGCTGTTCGGCGTTGGCGTCAGCGCGAATGATGGCAACATGGTCGCGCCCGCCATACAGGATGTGACCGATCTGCACGATGTCATCGGTCACGGTGAAGATGATGTGCACACGGCGACGAAAGCCCAGGACGCGCATTCCGGGACGGACATCGTCACGTGCCCGCCCTCGGAATGGGGCTCGGCCGAGTTTCTTGGTCTCAGCGATAATGGCATCCACATAGTCTTTGGCCACCATCGCTGACTTGGCGTTGGCGATGTAGTCGTACAGCTCGGTCAGCTCTTGAGCGGCGGCGTTGGATGTGACGACCGTGCGGGTCACTGGGCGGCAAGCCTGGCCGCGTGATGGGCATCCAGACTGGCCTGAACCTGCTCAAGGGTCAGACTCAGCTCTGCCCGAGCATCCATCTCCTCGAACGTGGCGACCGCGACCGTCCGCAAGAATTGCTCAACCGAGTTCTCGTGCCTCACGGACAACGCCTCGTCAGCTTGATCGAGCGGATCCACGAGCCGAAGCCGTCCGCCGGAGTTCGGTTCGTGTCCCACGCTCGCTCGTCGATGCGCCGTCGAGTCATCCGAGAAGCGGGCTGCGGCGCTTGCGTCGAGACCCTCGTCATTCCCGAGCGACTGTGTCATCCTTACCTCCTTCGCCGTTCAGTATGACCCAAGAGGCGGGCGACGGCGGGCGCGCTCATGTTGTCCGCGAGTCCATTTCTGGGGGTCGCTCAGTCGCTGCTCGCCCATTCTGGGTAACTGATGAATTGTTCGGTCGGTGACGCGGCGTCAGCAGATGACGCGCACCGCGGCGGGAAGGACCTCCACGAGAGCGGCGGTCGCGTCGAGCGGCGGGACCTCGCCGAGCAGCTCGCCGTCGCCGCCCATCTTGGTGCGCGCGCTGGCGTTGATCGCGATGCGCCGGCCGCGCGTGACGTGGACCTGGGGCAGCTCGACGTGCCGCCCGTCGTAAACCTTGGGCAGCGAGGTCATGAGCGCGCGGCGCGAGCGGACCTCGATTGTCACCACCTCGGCGAGCCCGTCGGACAGGTCCGCCGATGGGGCGATCTTCATGCCGCTGCCGTAGTACTGGGAGTTGGCCACGACCACCGACGCGGCGCTGAGCTCGCGGACCGCGCCGTCGACGTCGATGCGGAACTGGGCCGGCCGGAAGGACGCGAACGTGCGCAGCGCGGCGCAGGGGTATTGCGCCGGTCCGGGCATCCAGCGCAGGTGGTCCACCAACTCGGCGGCGGCCGCGTCGACCCCGCAGTACACCGAGCCGGCCACCAGGCGTGGCGCGCCGGCGTCGAGCCGCAACATGTCGATCGGGCGCGTTTGCCCGCGCGCCAGGATGGCTGCCAGCCGCTCCGCGTCGGCGGGCAGTCCCAGGGTGCGCGCGAAATCGTTGCCGCGTCCGGCGGGCAGGATCGCGAGCGCGCAGCCGGCCTTGGCGACCGGCTCGGCGATCGAGGCCAAGGTGCCGTCGCCGCCCACTGACACCACGGCGTCGCCGCGCTCGGCGGCGTCGGCGACCAGCGGCGGGACCTGCGCCGCCGCCGTGGTGCGCAGGATCCGCGTCTGGTGGCCGACGTCGCGCAGCCGGTCCGCGACCGCGCCCGCGACCGCGTCCCCGGCGTGCTTGCCGGAGTTGGCGTTGATCAGAAAAGTGAAACCAGTCATGAGGAGCCGTCCTCCGGGAGCATCGCAGCGAGCGGGAGCGAGTGAGGAGCGGACTGGAGGGCGGCGACGGGGAGCACAGTCATTATGTCGTGCCCCACCCTTCCGGCTCGGGCCGTGCGGCGGCCGGGGGCTCAGCCGGGATCAGCACTCCCGGGTTCAGGATGCCGTCGGGATCGACCGCTTGCTTGACCGCGCGCAGGATGGTGACCCCGACCGGGCCGATCTCCCGGGCGTACCAGGGCAGGTGGTCCCGGCCCACCCCGTGGTGGTGTGTGATCGTCCCGCCGGAGGCGGCGATGGCGTCGCTGGCGGCGGCTTTCGCGCGCCGCCACTGGGCGATCGGGTCGCCTTGCTCGCGCACCGCGACCGTGTAGTACAGCGAGCATCCGGTCTCGTAGACGTGTGAGATGTGGCACATGACCACCGCGTCTTCCTCGCCGAGCTCCCGGCGCAGCGCGGCGGCCACGCTCTGGTACAGGCGCGGCCAGTTGGACCAGAATGTGGCCGTCTCCAGGGTCTCGGTGAGCACCCCGACGTCCAGCAGCGAGTCGCGCAGGTAGGGCGCGGCGAACCGGCCGGCCACCCAGGCCGCGCCGTGGCTGCCGGCGAGCAGGGTCCCGCCGCTCTCGCGCAGGGCGGCGGTGACGGGCTCGCGCGCGGCCAGCGCGACCGGGGTCTCATAGCCGACGATCATCAGCGCGCCGGTCACCGGGTCGCCGTCGCCGGCGGGCAGCGTGGCCAGGTTGACGAACGTCTCGGTCTCGTCGGACAACCGCAGCACGCTCGGGCGCAGCCCGGCTTGCACCAGGGCGCGCATCGCGGTCGCCCCGTCGGCGAAGCTCGGGAAGGTCCACCCTTCGTAGCTGGGCTCCGCGAGGCGGGCGCGCACCTGGACGGTGACCTCGGTGATCACCCCGAGCGCCCCCTCGCCACCGAGGAACAGCTCGCGAAGGTCGGGTCCGGCGGCGCTCGCGGGCGCGAGCCCGGCGCGCAGCTCGCCGACCGGGGTGGCCACCCGCAGCCCGACCACCAGCGCGTCGAAACGGCCGTTGCCGCACGACGACTGCCCGGAGGAGCGAGTGGCCGCGTAGCCGCCGAGCGAGGCGAACTCGAACGACTGTGGATAGTGCCCGATGGTGAGCCCACGCGCGGCGAGCTCCCGCTCGGCGTCCGGGCCGCGGGTGCCGGCCCCGAACGTCGCGGTCAGCGACACCGGATCGAGCGCGATCAGCCCGGTCATGCCGGTCAGGTCGAGGCTCGCCACGCCGGCGAACCGGCCCCGGTCGCCGACCAG
>Ga0123357_10009377_pt1 | contig 12355 bp, 12 predicted proteins | sample TergutEmb28metaG_FD_89873 | JGI IMG/M metagenome (GOLD analysis project Ga0123357, IMG submission 89873) | Embiratermes neotenicus P4 segment gut microbial communities from Petit-Saut dam, French Guiana - Emb289 P4 | ecosystem: Host-associated > Arthropoda: Insects > Digestive system > Gut ... | reverse complement strand
GGATCGGGCGCCTGACTTCGTTGTCGTCGGTCACGATAGCCCACTATCGCTCCCTCCTCCGCCTTGCCATCCATCCCGCCCGGCACGCCCGAACGTGAACCTAATTCTGTTACAGCACACTAGCCGGCTTTGCACCATACAGGGCGACGCCGTCACGAATGATTTCTTTGACCACAGGCTCTGCGGACTCGCTGAATTCGGCTTCCGTGAACACCAGAACGTCACAGGCATTGCCTAGCCGTCTTGTCACGGCGGCTTGCAGATCGACGCGACCATCCCACGTCGAGCTGGTGATGACGGCCAAGTCGATGTCTGATTCGACGCCTGCTTCGCCACGGGCCACCGACCCGAACAGCAGGACGGCGGTCACGGAGTCATCGATGTTTTCTTTGACCGCATCGACAAGAGCTGCAATTGGATCAACCAACGCCCGAAGTGGCTGGACGGCGTAGTGATCGGGGTTGATGGTGTACTGGTTCGACCGTCCGACGGTTGACACACTCACCACACCAAGACGGGTCAACGACCTTAAGGCGTTCTGCGTGACGGCCAGACTCTGGCTATCCACAAGGTGCCAGACCTGGCGACCCGTCAGCGGCGCCCCGGTTCGCAAGAGGACGCGCAAGACGGCGCCCTCAGCCCCGGAGAACAGTCCACCGAAGGGTTTCCCAAAGTCCATATGACCATCCTGGCGGTCAAGCTGCTGAGTTGGCAATGTTAGGTACGTCCAGAGCTTGCGGAGCTAGTCGGATGCCCTATCGACGCACCCGCAGTCAGGTTTCCTAAACCTTGCGTCGGGCGTTCGAATCGCCCCGAGGCCGCCAAAGGCGGTCAGGCAGCTGCCTTCAGAGACGGTTCTTCCATTTGCTTTGGGGCTGGGGCACCCTGGCCTTGCAGGAGCGAAAAGTCAAGCCGCCCCCACTCGGCGTTGAACTGGTCAACCTGGGCTGAGGACAGATAGCAGGTATCTTCGGCACAGTTTTTGCCCGTGCGCTTTAGCCATTCATTCACTTCACCCCAAGCCCACAGCGGCGCAGTGACGAGCGTGTACGGCGCTGGGAAAGGGTCGTCAGTATCAATGTTGTTCACCCATAGACTGACGGCTTGACGGGTGACGCCACAAAGTTTGGCTATGACGGTCTGGTTGACCAGCCCGTGGTCGAGACGTTGCACATGCACGCCATTGGGTTGCAGCGTGGCGGCAAATTGGAGTGCGCCCTGCACCGGATCGTCCGCGCAAATGGTTGTGGAAAAAAGCACCAATCCGCTGCACCCTGAAATGTTGAAGTCGAAATCGCCTTGCTCATACAGATGGTCAACACGCTCATCAGTGACCGCGTCGACGACAAACGTCAGGTCGTAATACATTTCCATGTCGAGTTTCCTATCGAGTGCGATGCCTTCCATCATATCACCCACTTGACATCTGTCAAGCTGACGGGTTGTCCCAGCAGGTACTAACTTGCAGCAGGTGTCTCAACCGCTTGGCCTCACGCCCAGGATCTTTGGGGGTACTTCCGGTTGACACAGGGCCATGATCCCGACTGCCGCACGGGCACACCACGACGACACCATGCCCGCGATCCAGCACCGTATAACCGTAATCCATCGCTTCGAGAATGACGGTGGCGACCTCTTTCTTGAGCCGCAAGCGCACTTCGTCGCGGGTCAGTTGCTTTCCGGTGCCCATCAGGTGCCCCCCAGTGCTGGCATGAACCCAAGTTTGCCATAACCACACAAATAGGGTTGGACAGATGCCCGTAAGCTGGAACGCATGGATGAAACTGGGTTGCAAGAATGCGTCGACAAAATGGCATCTGCTGGCGTTGGGGCGTCCGCTATTGCGTCGTTTGTTCGTCAATATGGCAAGTTGGCGTCCGGCGCTACCGGGCTGATCCCAGAGGCATCCATTGAGCCGCTGTTGGACGTGCCGAAATTCGATGGCGACGCGACGGTGCCGACCGATGCCTCCGAGGCGATGCGGCACCTGGTCATCATCAAACTCAACGGCGGGCTGGGCACGTCAATGGGCATGACGGGGCCCAAATCGCTGCTGCCGGTGCGTGACGGGCGCACGTTCCTTGACCTGATCGTCGCCCAGATCTTTGCTGCCAGGCAGCAGTGGGACGTGCGCCTGCCGCTGTTGCTGATGAACTCCTTCGCCACCAACGACGCGACCGTCGCCGCGCTGGAACCGTACCCAGACCTGCCCGTGCCGGGCCTGCCGCTGACGTTCGTCCAGAGCAAGGAACCCAAGCTGCTGGCCGACACGCTGCAACCCGTCGACTGGCCGTCCGACCCGGCGCTCGAGTGGTGCCCACCCGGCCATGGCGATATCTATGGCACGCTGCACGACGAGGGCATGCTGGACGCCCTGATCGACGCCGGCTACTGGTATGCCTTCGTCAGCAACGCCGATAACTTGGGCGCCGAACCGTCCGCCGGGCTGGCCAGTTGGTTCGCTCAATCGGGGGCGCCGTACGCGGCCGAGGTATGCCGGCGCACCGTCAATGACAAGAAGGGCGGCCATTTGGCCCGCCGTCTCAGCGATCAGCGCCTGATTCTGCGGGACACCGCGCAGACCGCATCTGGTGAGATGGATTTCTTCACAGACGAGAACCGCCACCCATTCTTCCACACCAACAACCTGTGGTGGGATCTGCGCGTCGTCAAGCGCCTGCTGACGGCTGGCGAGTTCGACCTGCCGCTGATTCGCAACGTCAAAACCGTCGACCCGACGGACAAGACGACCCCCGCCGTCATCCAGATCGAGACGGCGATGGGCACAGCCATTGAACTATTCGAGGGCGCACAAGCCGTCGAGGTGCCGCGCGACCGGTTCGTCCCGGTCAAGAAAACCAATGAACTGCTGTTGCTGCGCTCTGACGTCTACACGATCTCCGACGCCGGCGAACTGGCGGCGCAGACGCCAGCCATACCGCTGGTCGATCTGGGGCCCGCCTACCAGTTCGTCGACGACTTCGACGCCCGAATACCGTCGGCGCCGTCGCTGAGAGCCGCGACATCACTTGTCGTTCAAGGTGATTGGAGTTTTGGACGTGATATCACAGTGCTTGGCGATGTGCGCCTAGACGACGACGGGCAAGCCCATGCCGTGCCCGACGGCACTGTGCTCAAAGGTGCCGTTCACAACGCCCAGGAGTTCGCCGCGATGCAGCAGGCGACGGCCGGGCTTGGGCTCGGCCACGCCGCACCGCAGTTGCGTCACCCCAGTCCGCTGACCGAGGCCGACCGTCGCCTAATAGCCGAGGTGCCGCCCCACCACGGCCGGGTCTGACGGCGCAGCGCGGGTCGATTACGGGCTCGTGTAGATGTTGTGGTGGCCGATGCGGCGCCAGGTTACACAAGGGTGGCCTTCGTCCGTGCTGAACTCGAAGGTGGCGCGGCCGTCTGGACCGGCGAATGACCAGGTCACCGCGCAGATGCCGCCGCTGTGTCGAATGCGCTCGAATCGCAGTTTCACCGGCCAAACATACCCCTTCGGGTCGGCCTCGTAGGCGGCAAAGGCCGGAAGTAGATCGTCTGCCAGCCATTGTTTGACGAGCCGTCTCTCTTCAGGGGTCAACGTCTGCCAGTCGGCTAAGAATGTTGGCAGTCCGGTGTACCTCACGGCAAATCCGCCAGGAAGTCGTCAGCGTCGGCATAAGTGACGCCCTGACCGTCGCCGGCCTGCTGCGATGCTTCGGCCTCTTTGGCTTGCCAGTCGTCCGTCCAGAACCATGCCTGACTAGCCTCGACGGCCACCGTCGGGATCAGGACGAGCCTCCCCGCCTCTTCGATGATCTCAACCTGGGCGCCCGGCTGGTCGAGGTGATAAGACCGCCGAAGGCCTGGCGGCAACGCAATGGTGCCCCGGCTCTGAACGCTCACGAACGTACCCATGCAATCATCGTAGCAGTAATACTGTAATGCGGTATTACTGCTCATTCAATGATCACTCCCAGCCATTGATCGCTGGCAGCGGCCACTTGTTGAGCGACGCTTCGGCTGGCCGCCACCACGATCAGCGCACCCGAGGACGCGCCGCTGCTCATCAAGCCACCGCTGGCTGATGACGGCAGTCGGGCCACGCGCAGGTGCTCAGCGACGGTGACGGATATGCCTTCTGGCGACGAGGCAACAATGGTCAGCTTGTCGCCCACCCGAAGTAGCCCGGCCACGTCGGCGTCCCGCACCCGAAACGGCACCAGAACCTCCCCGGTGTCATGGTCTGCCAGAGAGGCGACCGTCAAGACCGAGGTTGTGATGGGCGTTCCCCTCGTCACGCCGACGACCAATGGGTGCCCAACAACCTGCTGCGGGTCAGAAAAGGCGCCGTCCGGCACTTGTGCGTCGCTCACCATGACGACGGCGACGTCAGCTACGGCCAGGGCGGCACCTGGCTGTAATGGACGCGCCGCCACTACCAGAGGGACGGGGTCGGCAGGCGGGCTGAGTGCCGCGCTCAGCCCAGCAATCACTGCAATGCATAGGGCTAGCAGCCCGATGCCTCGGCGATGCCAACGCACGAACTGGGAAATGCCATGAATCGAGAGTTTCATATGCCCACTATTGCTAGCGACCACCCCGATTCGCCATTATCCACAGAGAAACCTGAAATCTGTTCGACCTGTGGATAACTCCCCATCGTCGCGGCGTCGGCTTAAGATCGCTTCGTTAGGCTGTCTTGGTGCGCGCGAATACCGTCTCGGTTACCCAATCCCGGAATGCCGGGTTGTCGAAGAACTCCTTGGCGAATTGAGATTCGTCCGCGAGCATGCCGACGACTACGGCGCGTAGCGCGGCCGTCAGAGCGACGTGCGCATTCTGTTCGTCGTTGTTGGCAAGGGTGTTGGCGTAGTCGTTGTTTTCGAGTACCAAGTTCGGCAAATCCTCGGTGATTCGCCTGAACACCCGGTCGGCGTCTTTCCACTGAATGTTGCCAAAGAGCCCATTGAATTGACTCAATATCTCGCTCAGTGGCGCCATCTCCGGTTCAGGTGTTCGCCCGCCATTAACCGGATTGGCCGGGGCGAGTTCGTGGTCGCTGTCGTCCAGTGCGATGGCCAGTTCAGCCCGCTTTTCTGCGCGGTAAGAGTCCATGTCGATGTTGTCTAGAATGCCGGCCGAAAAGTCATCCTCCTTCTGGGCAGGCAACTTCGGCAGCAAGAAGCCAAGGAACATCGATAACTTCTCCCAGGTGGCGTTGGTGAACGGCAACACCAGGGACAAGAACCCGTAGGTTCGCACGAACGATTTAGCTTTCGACTTGAACTCCACCTGCTCGTCGTCTGTCATGATCTCATCATCAACATAGGCGAAGACGGCTTGGTCAAGGATTGCGTCCAGTTGGCTTCGCTCAGCGCCGCCCAGAAGCAACTCGGCGAAGCGGTCGACCATTTCGCTGTTGTAGACGCCGAAGTCCGCCAAATCGGCCTGCAACTGGTGCAACTTGTCGGGGTCGGTATCACCCGCAAGTATCGTGGTTCGGTAATAGGGGGCGAAGGCGGCCTCAATGTCCTCAGGTGTGTTGGCGAAATCGAGCACCATGGTGTCCAATTTCCCAGGCATCGCCCGGTTCAATCGTGACAGAGTTTGGACGGCTTTGACACCGGCCAGATGCTTGTCCACGTACATGGTGTGCAGTAGCGGCTCGTCATACCCGGTCTGAAATTTGTCGGCGCAGATCAGGAAGCGGTATGGGTCTTCGCGGATTCGATCCGGGATTTCCCTACCGGGGAAGCTGTTGTATTGCGCCTCTGTCACCTTGACGCCATCGCGCTCATGGTCAGAGAAGGCGACGATCGCCTTGTATGGTGAGCCACGTTTGGCGAGGTAGTCGCTCATGGCTTTGAAGTAGGCGATGGCCTGGTCGATGGAATCGGTGACGACCATGGCGCGGGCCTGCCCCCGGATCTTCTGCTTGGCGATGACCTGATCGTGGAAGTGATCCACCATGATCTTGGCCTTGTCGTGAATCGCCTTGTCGTGGTTGGCCACGTAGCGATCCAGCTTGGCAACCGCTTTCTTGGAGTCGAATTCTGGGTCGTCCTCGACGGTCTTGATCAATTTGTAGAAGCTATCGACAGGGACGTAATGGGCCAGCACGTCCAATATGAAACCTTCCTCGATGGCTTGTTTCATCGTGTAGGAGTGAAACGGTTGGCGGCCGTCGACACCCGGGACGACCTGTCCGAACACCTCCAGCGTCTTCGGTTTCGGCGTGGCCGTGAACGCGAAATAGCTGGCGTTGGCGGGTAGTTTTCGTTGTTCTGCCATCCTGGCTATCTGGTCTTCGAAGTCCTCATCTTCGTCACGGGCACCAGCGGCCGAAAGCGCTCCAGCCAACGCGGCAGCGGCGCGTCCGGTTTGGGACGAGTGTGCCTCGTCGAGGATGACGGCGAAGCGGCGGTCGCGGTGCTCGTTTCCTAAAGCGTCGACGATGTACGGGAACTTTTGCACGGTGGTTATGATGATGCGCTTGCCGGCTTCGATGGCCGTCTTCAGATCGGCGGCGTGTTCGGCGTGGGCAACCGTCGACGACACTTGGGCAAAACCTTTGATGGTGGCTTTGATTTGGTCGTCCAAGACAATGCGATCGGTGACAACCAGTACCGAGTCGACGGCTAGCGCCCCGTCGTGTCGCAGTTCGATGAGTTGCCGTGCTAGCCAGGCGATGGAATTGGACTTGCCGCTGCCTGCTGAGTGCTCGATTAGGTAGCGGCGTCCGGCACCGTTTTTGGCCACATCTTCCAGCAGTTTGCGCACCACATCGAGCTGATGGTAGCGCGGAAATACGGCATCGCGTGATTTCTTGCCTGTGCGTGGATCCGTTTTGGTGACGATCTGGGCGTAGTTCTCGATGATGTCGCACAATGATTCGGGGGCCAGAATGTGGTGCCACAGATAGTCGGTCATGATGCCATCCGCGTTGGGCGGGTTGCCGGCGCCGTCTTTGTAACCTTGATCGAAAGGCAGGAACCAGGACGCCTGCCCAGCCAGTCTTGTGCAAAATTTGACCTGTTTGTCGTCGACGGCGAAGTGCGCCAGGCATCGTCCCATCTGAAATAGCAGTTCGCCTGGTTTGCGGTCGGTCTTGTATTGCTGGACGGCGTCCTCGACGGTCTGACGGGTCATCAGATTTTTCAGCTCGAACGTCGCCACCGGAATCCCATTGACGAAAGCGACGAGGTCGATTGACAACCCGGTGTCGACGGGCGAAAAATGCACCTGGCGTGTGATCGTGAACCGGTTGGCGGCATGCTGTCGGGTGGCGGCCACGTTACCCGGCGTCGGTGTTGGGTAGTAGAAATCGACGTGGGCGATGGCTTGGTGGCCGAAGCCCTTGCGCAGCACGTCGACGATGCCATCTTTGGTGATGACACCCTGCAGGCGCGACAGGAACTTGGTGCGCGCTTCACTGGCGGGCCAGGTGCCGTCCGCCTCGATTCCGACAGCCGCGGCCGCCTCGGGTTGCGTGGTGATCAAGAAGAGCGCCAGGTCGTCGGGGCACAGGCAGTAGGCGGCATCGAAATCATTAGGATCGCCCTGCCGCCAACCACCATCGGTCATTTGCTTGACGAAATGCTCTTCCAGTGACGCCTCATTCATCGCGTTCATTCTTCACTCCCTTCATGAAGTGCGCCATTCAACTCGTGGATAAAGTATGCGAAGGCGTCCTTCGCCCAAATGTCGAGTCGCAGGCTCAGCGACGTGGTCAGCATCGGATCCAGCTCGCGACGCCAGACCTCTAGCGTCGGTAGGCCTGACGTCGGCACAATCAGCAACTCTGGCGCATCACTCACCGCTGGCCTGACGGCAATAAGGAAAGACACGGACACCCATTGGTGCAGTGTATTCGGGTTTGACCGGGCGTAGATTGTGACCCACGAATCCGGAACGACGTGGCGATAACCCGGCGGTAGTGCGGGCCCGGAGTATTCCATGGAATATGCATCGGATGCGTCTACATTGATATCAAGCCGACCAGGCAAACCCGACTCGGTGGCCTCGGCGCCGAGTAGGGAAAGACACTGCTGTTGAAGTCTAGTGGCGAGCAAGTCGAGGCTGTCATCTGGCCAACGGTCAATCGCTGCAACAACGTTTGCCACGTCGCCAGGATTTGTATTCGCACCGAGACTTCCGATGACAAGGTTCACGGTGTCAACAACCCGATCGGCAATGAATTCCACAAATCTTTCCGGCTGGCCAGCGTCGGCCAGGGCAAGGCAGTCGAGGTAGGCGTCACGCTGGTCGGCAAAGACGACTAACGGAACGCCTGGATTCCGGTACAAAAACACACTTGCCAAAGCCCTGGACACCCGGCCATTTCCGTCCGCGAACGGGTGGATACACACATAGACGTAATGCGCGTAGGCGGCCTGGACGACGGGGTGGGCGGCCAGGAATTCAGTAGACGCCAGTTCGTCCATCAGTCGCGTCATTTCAGCGTGGGTGGCCTCAGGCGGCGCATAGTCGTGAACCTGGCCCGTTGAAGCGTTCGTCGGACTGTTCGGCAGGTGCTTGTATTCGCCATGGGGCAGAGGTGCCTCGCCATTGACCATACCGGCAACCTCGGAGTAGACCTCATAGGTTTCCTGGTGCGCGGTGATTATTGCGTGAAGTTCCCTCACCCAGTTTTGGGTTATCGGCACTTTGCCTGTCACGGCATCGAGCACATATTCATAGCCGGCTAAGGCGTCGTCAATGGACCGGCGCACCCGCTCGCCCTTGAGTTCCAACGCCCTTTCCCAAAACTCGCTTTGTGTTGCGATGGTCTTGGTGAAGCCCCGGTCGGTGGTGTAGAGACCCTCGATCGCGCCGGTGTCGACGGCGGCATAGCGCGTCGCCACCTCCAACGCCCGACGCTGCGTTTCCGGTGTTGCTTTTGCCCGAGCTTGTTCCAGCCGCGCGGCGTACCCGTCGACCACGCTGGGGTCGAAATGGACGTTCCAATCGCGGAACGCTGGGAATGGCTCGTATGTCATTTGTCCTCGGTAAAAGAGAAGTGAACCTTAAGCTGATGGCCCCACTGAAAGTCGCCTGAGTCATGTTGAACTCTTCCCAACACGACGCCTGGCGCGATGCCGATCTCGTTCGCGAACTGTTGAACGGCTTCCAGGTTACGACCTGTCGGCAGACGGCTAGCCACCTCTGGTGGAACAAGTGTATCGGCAGCAAACTGATCTGCTTCCGTCTCGTGCGGGTCGCCGCTGCCAGCCAGAAACAGGCTGCGTGTGTCGTGTAGCAGCACATGGCCGATCTCATGAAACAGCGTGAACCACAACTGGTCGTCTGTCTTGCCACGCAGTGACAATTGAATGACGGGGTGGTTATCCACCCACCGCGTCGCACCATGGATGCCAAGGCCCGGTACCTCCGGAATGAGGCACAAGGCCACCCCAACCGAAGCAAGGGCATCTGTGAGGCCGCTGACGTAGGTGGTCGGTGGATCACACGACATGGCCCGCAGCCGGGGCAGCAGAGCAGCCAGCGCAGCTTTGTCAAAGGGCGCCAGGGCTGCGAAATTAACGTCCCGCTCGGCCACGGTCAACCATGTGAGCAGGGCTTCGGCGTTGGGGTTGGCGGCCGCCGCTTTGCGGTAGGCGACGCCCTGCTGCCAGGTCGCATCCAGGGCATGTATGCTGACCACCCGGAAGAACCGCAGAACGTCATCGACGATGCCTGGCTTATGCCACGGCTCTGCGGTGATGAAACCCAGTTGACGCAGATACTTCAGCGGGAATTGTTTGACTCGCGGGTACTGAGCGGCGAGGGTGTGTTCGGCAGCCAGACGAATTAAGTCTGCCTTGTATTGAGCTTCGAGGCGATGCCATGTCTCGGCGGGTACGCCGGTCACGGCATCGAGCGCACTGGCCATCTCCGGCGTCAGGGCAACTTTGCCATGCAATAGTTCACTGACGTGCTTGGGTGACACATCAAGCCGACGGGCCATCTCGGCGGCGTTGACGCCGCTGTTGTCCATCCACTCTCTGATGAATTCGCCTATGTTTGCGGTCGCGTCTGGTAATAGCTTCATGTCGGTCTCCTTTCCTCAGTGGTAGTCAACAATTTCAATCAACAGCACCAGGATGTCGCCCCTTCGAGCCTGGGCGATCAGGCGCCAGTTCTTGCCAAGATGTGCCGACCATTGCCCTGACCGGTTGCCCGTCAACTCCTCCCACTGACCTGTGGTCGCCAGCAAGTTTTCAACCACGGCGACGGATTGCACCTCAACAAGGCGGTTGACCAGATGTTTTGCCGCTTGTTGCCCGAGTTGCTTCTGCCGGAAGCGTGCGTCCGTGCAAAGCCGCATTATGTGCTTGTCGGCGTAGCGAATCTCGGCCATTTGTGTTACCTATCGGGTAATAGTGTATCTCGGTGAGGTTTCCCGGGCAACAGCCGCTCTTTCGGATCAGCCCTCGTCGGCGTCCGCAGAGTCGTCTTCGGACAGGTCAGCCTCATCATCTATCGTGCCATCAGGCACCGACGTTTCCTCGTCGGTCAGATCTGGCAGGGTCGCGGCGACGGCCCGCACGTCCACCTGGCCCGTCACCACGTCCGACGTCAGGCGCGTCTTGAACTCGGTCAACAGTTCAATCTCGCGGCGCATGTGGGCTACGGCCTTGTCGATGGATGCCGTCTTGCCGTCGATGTACGCGACGATCGCCTGCTGCTCGGGCAGTGGCGGGACGACAATTTGTAGACGTTTAACGGCTGCAACGTTGATCCGGCGGAAAGTCGCACCGAGCAGCACCTGTTCCATTTGTGCTGCCATGACCGCACTATGCAGATAGTGGTTAAAGAACCACGGGTCTTGCGCTTTCGAACGTAACAAGCACACGTCCTGACCCATAGCGAAGTATTCATCAGTGTTCACGATCGCAGCCGCACCGACACCAACGTTGCGGCAGTAGATGATGTCACCACGCGCCGGTTCACGACCGTCCGACCGCAGTTCTTCGGCCCATTCATTTGAGGTTCGCCTTGCATCGTTGAATGAAAGTTCAAAGCGCTGTGCCTGTCTCACGCTTGCCAAGGGCACTCCTTCATCCGTAAAGGGAACCGTCATGTGCTTGCAGTCAGTGACGCGCCAGTACCTATCAAGTGCACAGATTTCCCACCTGCTAGGAACGTCACCAAGCCAGGGGATGCCCGAGTCTTTCAGCCCTGCATCGGGGTTGAGACCCCGGGTGACCGCCTGGTTGATGATGGCTTGGCGTTCCTCTTCCAGCAGTGCGATCAATTTGCGCTTCTGGGTGATTGCGGCGTTGATCCGCGCGTGCGCGTGCCCCAGGTATTTGACGATCGCCCGCTGCTCGTCCAGCGGTGGAACCATGGCCTCAAGCCGATACAGGTCATCGGAATAGAGGCGAAGACGACTGTCAACGATTCCTCGTGACATAGCTTTGATCCTGGCCCTATACTGTGGTGTTCGCAGGAGGTAGTGGTAGTACCAAGGGTCTTGGTTCGCCTCAAATCGGTAAACGCAATAGGCAGGACTGACGACCCCTTCAAATTTGGATACTCCGAGGCTGCCATTCCAAGCGAGCATGATGTTGACGACTAGGTCATCCGTTTCCACTCGTTTGTAGCCAATGAGTGAAGCTGATCTGTTGTCAATTCCTTCGCTGGTGGTTGTCTTTCGCTCTGTGACGCCTGAGTATTGAGAGACGCGAAGCAGTTGCTCATCACCAACGGTGGAAGGGGCGTTGTACTCGTGCAACAACGTGCGGAAGCGCTGGCGTTGCCAATGAACAGGCGTTGGGTCGAGCCACTCAACCTGTCTAGAGTAGTGGTCAGGGTATTCAGGCAAGTCGAACATCACTTGTCCCCTAGAATTTCGGCCATGACGTCGTCTGACTCGGCCTCAAGGGCCCTGATGTCGGCGCGTATTTCGTCCAGGGTTCGTAACTGCGCGGGCTTGTAGAACAGTTTGGTGAAGCTGATCTCGTAGCCGATCTTTGTGGCCTTGGGGTCGACCTTGGCGCCTGGCGCGTAGGGCAGCACCTCGCGCTGCATGAACGCGTCGATGCCGCCGGGCTCGGTCAGCGGCACCTGCTCGGTGTCCTTCGTGCCGTCCGGCAGTTTCACCGTCACCTTCCAATAGCCGAAGTCCTCGTTGCGCAGCACGCGGGAAGTAGCCGGGTCGGCGTCGTCAAAAGCGTTGTAGGCGTCCATGACGCGCTGGGTGTCGGCGGCGCTCAACTCGCGGTTCTTCGAACCCAGATTTCGGCGCAGCGGCGTGTACCAGCCGGTGGCGTCGATCAACTGCACCTTGCCCCGGCGGCGCGGCTCTTTGCGGTTGGTCAGCACCCAGACATAGGTGGCTATGCCGGTGTTGTAGAACATGTTC
>Ga0123357_10009376_pt1 | contig 12355 bp, 4 predicted proteins | sample TergutEmb28metaG_FD_89873 | JGI IMG/M metagenome (GOLD analysis project Ga0123357, IMG submission 89873) | Embiratermes neotenicus P4 segment gut microbial communities from Petit-Saut dam, French Guiana - Emb289 P4 | ecosystem: Host-associated > Arthropoda: Insects > Digestive system > Gut ... | reverse complement strand
TTTAAACAAAGTGATATATTTTAAAATATTCTATGTAAATAAATATATTAAAAGCAAATAACAGTGCAAGTAGTTGGTCCATAATTCCAATTATATATATATATACACGTGTATTAGCCATAAACAAGTGTAAAAATCTCTACTTTTCCTGAGGACATAACTAAACATATTTTAATATTTTCTCCTTTTAATTTACGCTCCTATCACTATGAAACATAAGAATCCATATGAATCGAACACACCTTCCGGTATTCGATATATCTCTTTCACAAAAATATACTTTATAGAATGCGGAAGTGTAGCTATGTTTTGTTCCTTATTATATCTGGATCCTAAAGTAAATGTATTAAAATGGTTCCAACAAATTACTTTTTTTTAAATATGTCTATTTCATATAGCCTAATAAAGTTTCTGGTTGTAAAGTACATGTAGTCATATATCTCAAATAAAATGGATACAGGTCTGTTTCCCAGGAATAATGCAGCCGGAACGTGCCGCTGACCACCCACACTTTCTAGCGCCTGGGCCGAGTATGGGCTATTTTTGTGCCTTCCTTCTATGCCTGTTTGTCATGCAACGGGACAATTGTATCCGTCTCAAACGATAGGTATATTCTTTTAGAAACAGCGATGTTGTGGTCCTGAGAACGAAATGAACTAAATCAATATACGATATAGACCCTGGAGTAAAGTGCAGTAATGCGGGCATTGTTACAGATTACGAAGAGCGATTCGACAAGCACCTTGTGCTTTAAAACTCTCCTAAACAACTGACACTATGTAAAAATGAGCTTCATTGCGCGGAAAGAATCACTTAAACAGAGGTTGTTCCACACACATGTATTGGTAAGGTATAATTTATTTTATTATACATATTTTGTAAACAATTTTCCACATTAAACATTTCATATTAAAATTGTGTTTGCAAGTGAATGGGATTAAATAATTTCTTTTTATTACCTACATTGTTGAAAGTCTTATTAAGCGCCTGTCCCGACTATTAACATCTAAGCAGCTACTAATGATGGAAAAATAGTATACAATTCTCCACAATTGGAGTTATTAAAATGAAAAAGGAATCACCTCAATACACAGACGTTTCAATACGGTAAATGTACTCCTTCTTGCATAGGTGCATAAGAATTAACACGGACTTCACAATGTAGTCAAGCAGTAGGCTGTAAATTTAACTTCCATCTGTAGTAGGACTCGCTGTTCTGGAAAGTGCTGAAGTACGTGATGTCACAGTTTTCGCGCCACTGTCTCAGTGTACAGTCATAAGCATGACGTTATGTATAAATTAGGGCTAAGATGCTCCTCTTGTTCAAGACAGAAGTTTTTGTGCTTACGGAAGTACAGACTAGCAGCAATTCCTCCTTTAAACGAAAACTACAATTAAATAAATGAAAAAAAAAACAGGTCAATTGAAGTGCCCTTCATATCAGGGTACGTTCTTCGGTTGAAGCCAAGGGAAGATGAACTATGAGTGAGGGACAAGGAAGGATGAAACCCGAGACTTCCTCTGGTCTGCCTGAAATTCAGTTCCGCCCAGGCCCCTCTGATGCGTGTCAAACAGCTGAAAACGTTTGTCTAAGGCTCTTCCTGAGAACGTAATGGCTTGACGAATAGAGGGGAGTGAAAGGTAGTGGATTTGGTTATCCAAGAGAATTCTTTCCGTTGTATCAATACATATTATAGTCAAGTTTAGCAAAAAGCTTGTTTCCGCGTCCTATTGTTTTAGACTTTGTTTTGAAATAGCACAGTTTTATAAAAACAAATTAACGAGTCAGAGGTTCGTACCTTCGACAGATTAAAAACAAAGGGTGAGAATGTAGAAGAAATCAGGCTACAAAGCTACTTGATACAACTGAGAGAGTGTAAAAGACGAAAAAAACTTCGCGAATTTACGAATTAAACGATGATCTTCTGAAAGGAGCTTTTCTTCCACTGAGCACTAAAAATAGAAATAATTACTGCTTGTTGCATATCCGGTTGTATCTATGAGATATAGGCCAGGAGTGGAGTGATGTTTGCATACATTTAGGAAATGTGGGTCTTTTCAACGACTGTCAAGCAGCTAGTTTGTTTAGTTTCTGTCATACAAAGAAAAGCTGCCCCTGCAAAATGTAAGCTGCACTTTTCTTATTGCAAAGTGTAAAGTGCATACTGCTGACCTCATAATGTGAACTGTAGACTGCAGACTATTGTAGTCTACAGACTAGAACCTGTAGACTGCAGACTGCTTGCAGCACTGTGTAGACTATGGACTACATGCTATGTTTAAGATTATTGAAAAACAGAAAGATTTTATTATTCCAAAACTGACTGTAATCGTGGCCGTAAATTTCAAATGCAGAAGTTTGTCCTCTCAGTGTGATTTAAACACTTTGCCCTACTAAATTGTCGTTCACGAGGTTCCTCTTTTACTATTTTTGACAAGGCACCGCTGGTTCAGATAACCTGCCTTTCACTGTAAAGCCAAGTTTTCCTTCCTCGGCATGACCATGTAGGAATTTTGTTAGAGTCACTGGTACAGGTTACTTTAAAAGCACTTTCGTTGCTCATTATCAGTATCAGTGCAACAATGTTCTACACTCATTCGTATTTTACAGACGTTAAATAATCTTAGTAATCGAGGGTGTCGTTTAACAAGGCGCTTAGAAACACACCCTGAATTTGGATAAGATAAAGACTGAATGTTCATTTAAAAACCATATTTTCTCTTATTTTTGAAACCCGTGTTTGCTTTCTGGCCTTGCAATGTGGTGTCAAAAACCTAAGAAAAATAATTTTAAGTTTAATTTATCCAAAGTGTGTGACCTTTCGGGATAATTAGTGTAAATCCCAAAAGGACAGAATTCTTGTCTTCGCCACTTGCAATGGTCTTCCCTCGCCACATGCCAAACGAAACAAGAGTAAATTTGATGTGTATTGGACCATGCATCATTGTGATAACTGAAGAATAAGAACCAACCAGATGCTACTTATTGTTTTATTATACTAATGATAGGCTCAACTTGTTTCGGCCACTGCTATGCCCATCATCAGGAGCTCACGACTCTAGTGCTGATTACCACATGGGCCGTCCGGTTCTTGAGTTGCTGTTGGTTGGAAGTTAGGTGCAGGCATTCTGGATAAGTGTCCGGGCTGCAGGCTATAGAACGACTTCGTGCTATAGCCTGCAGCCCGGACACTTATCCAGCCTGCCTGCACCTAACTTCCAACCAACAGCAACCCAAGAACCGGACGGCCCATGTGGTAATCAGCACTATAGTCGTGAGCTCTTGATGATGGACATAGCAGTGGCCGAAACATGTTGAGTCAATCATAAGTATAATAAAACAACAAGTAGCATCTAGTTGGTTCTTATTCTTGAGTGAAACAAGAGTAAGTGACCAACTAGCACTACAGATTAACTCAATGCATGAAAAAGAATCGGACATACCCTTCGTTATCTATTCATCTTTTATTCTAGCTAGTTAATTGATCACTTAACAACGGAAAATGTCTCAGATTTTCATTCTTCATTAAATAATTATAAAATATAGTCCTTAGAACTGTTTATTTTTGAAAGTTTGATTCGTATGTCTACTCCATTTCGGAACATCAGGTTTGTACACAAGACTAATTTTTCCATCAACCTTAAAATTCCAAAATTAATACCACCAGTTCAATCAAATTGTACTCATGTGGGATTCTGACGCAAATATGGGTATTTGAACATTTCATGAAGAGGGAATTAAACAGAAGTTCTTAAAGCAGATTAAGGGTCATCTAAAGGCATCCAATATTACACTTAAAAATACGCTAGGTGAGTCTCAGGTATAAACAATATTTAAAGCTTCAAGGTGTCCAACTGCGCTGTTTGAATTTCAGAATGCCGGTTATTCGGCAAAAGAGTTAAGTACTTATTAGCGAGCTGTTAGCAGTCCGCGTGCATAGCTGTGTGCTACCATTTAGCGCCATGGTCATAAAATAGAAACTAAGCATTATTAAGTAGTTTTCAGATTATTCATTTTCTCTTCCATTTGAATTACCCTCGCAACTGTGATCAATCGGTGTTTCCCATCTATAAATCCCTTATTATCAAATATTTATAATTCTCCGTCTAAGCAGATGTTAGAAAAGAATTAATGCGCACTTCCATATGTACGTATACCGCCACACAGAAGGCTATACAGATATTTAAGACGATAATTTCTCCTTATTTCATCGCGAAATATTTCGCTCCTTGTATTAGGTAACAAACCCAGTATTTAGATCTCGAAGTGTAATTTGTGGCTACAGAACTTCCTCGCGCAAGCGCATGAGTTTACGCGTGAAGAATAATGGTAGCCAATGTTAGCACTAGTGCTACCACCTAGTGTAGAGCGGCCAAACTTGTTTCTTGCAAGTAAGAATGTACTTAGGTTAGACAAGAAGAGAAATAAATTCGCATTGTTTAATTTCCTTTCTACTAGTATTTCTCAAGTTAGATCCAAAAACCTGGTGTTTCTGACTGTCAGTGTATTGTTCTTGGGTGTGATTCAGCATCTCTGGTAATTCTACATAGTGGCATGAAAATCCTGAAAATAAGACAAACAAGCTCTTGTCTCAGGTTACTCTATGTACAAACAAGACCACTCAGATGTGATCATTCTCGAAACTCAAACCAAGTAAAGTGAATTGAGACAAACTGATTCGTGTATTGTTACGAAATAAAAGGTTGCTGTGTGCGCACAAGATTTACACGCGTTTTAATTTAAGAATCGAATTTACAACTAGTCAAGGGAGCGCAAGGGCCTGTATACCTCAGTGTTCCAAATTACAAAGAGGTATTCATGAGAGCTATCCGTATTCTATGTACAGTTCCGTCAATTCTATACCTGACGTTTCAATAAATTCTTTGGTTTTTCAAAATAAAGACTAGTTGATTGGCCTTAAGTTAACACTTGGAGTATGGTGTTTCATATTACTGGCTCAGTTTGAGAAGCAAAAAAAATTCCACGTTAAATTCGTATGGCAAATAAAAATTAAATTCACTCGGCCACATTACACTCTCTTTAGGTGCACAGAATGAGTCGGCTGTGCAAACTGCGCAGCCTAGACGAAAAAAAATAGAGAATAAGTATTAATTACATTATGATTCTGCTAACCTAATCCGTGGACTTTAAATTGAAAAATGTTGCCAAAATATCAATTAATAAATCAGATACTGATTCATCAACATTAGAAAAAGCGATCTATTGTCATGTTATAAAAGTACGCCTAATGACAACGATAGTCGAAGAATAAAAAACCAACTAGATGTCACTTGTTATGTTTACTTTACTTCTGAGATACTCAACATGTTTCGGGCATTAATATGTCCATCTTCAGGAGTTTGCGACTATGTTGTTGTAGGGTGTTATCCGGGCTGCCGGCTTCAGCCAGCAGCCCGGATACCACTCTAGCCGAACCGCGCCAACAACATAGTCGTAAACACTTGAAGATGGACACATTAATGCCCGAAACACGTTGAGTATCTAAGAACAACAAGTGACATCTAGTTGGTTTTTTATTCTTCAACTATCACAATGATGCACGGTCCAATAAACATCAGATTCCCAACGACAGTCAGAAGAACATGGACAAATCAACCGCCATTGCAATATTTGAGCTACCTGTATTCAGACAATTAGCTACATTGAGCCGAATTCTTAGACTTTTCCGTCTTGTAGTACAGTACGTTGTCAAATTGTGTGCACATTTTCTCTAGATTTACTGTCACTCAATTCTTACAGGCCTGTCTCTAAATCGTCTGTTCTCACAGATTCACAACAGTAAACCAAAAATATGCACAAAATATTTCCTCATATATTTATATTGTAATACCACCCTTAATATTCCTACACGCTTCGGTTCGCAAGGGAACATCATCAGGGATCACACAAAGTAATATAGCATACAACCAAATTAAGTCACTTTTGTACATAGCTGACGTGGTGTGAACGAGTCAGATGATTAAAATATAGTCATTTCTTTTTCCGGTTGTGTGAATGTGATGGACCTGGACACACAGTATCTTTGATGCAGCCTAGTGTGTTGACATTTTTTTCTGCCCTATGAGTACAGTGACCGCGCACGGTGTACCAGACAGGTAACTCATATGGCTATTCAACAGATGATAAACTGCGTGACTATTCACGAAATATTATCGGTGTTTCTTGCAGGTTAATTCCATGCACACGGAGTACGTAATATCGATATGCGAGTAACTTCTTCAAATGCAGTCCATTATAGGAAATTTCTAAGCACGTATTACAACCTGTGATAAGCTTATATAATATGCAAGTACGTGATATTTTACATGTATTATTAATAAGTTCACGGTTTGATATTCTATAATGCAAATTAGTTTATTAAAACTCAAGGTCCCTACTGTTGTGCTATACATCTCCTTTCACTTTTAAAGAAAGAATACTGCTAGATATAAGTATAAAATAATGCATTGGCATATCGGTTAATGAGGGCTGTAGCTTCTGCGAGGTCAGTTATTTATGACTTCAGGAATTCTGTCCAGATTTTTTTAAAAACGTGCTAATTTTCTTTATACTTTTTAAGAAACTCCAGTTTCTTACTATTTGATGTCTAAAGAAACTTTTACCTAACAAATATATGAATTTTTACGTGGAATGTGAGATAATCACACTTAAGAAATAAGTTTCAGTAGCATCAGCAGTACTTCTATCGAAATACTTAAAAGTAAATAATAAACAAAACCCAGCGTAAGTATACTTTTTGTAATTAAAAACTTCCAATTATTAAGGCTTAGTTCTAGTACTATATCTTAAGAAATTTCAGCAAAATTAAGGCTGCTGTTATACGGATATTTTGTACTAAGTAAACTCTGTCAGAACGATTCCTTTCATCTGGCTGAAATTTAGGTCTTTTGAGGTAATAATTTTTAGTCCCTACGTAAAACACTAATTTAGATCTTGCTAATGTCATTTGATTACTGATTATCAGGATAAAAGTTAAGTAATCATACACCCGCTTGAAATGGGTTTTCACCCAATCTCTTTGTAATTATTTACTTCTTCATCCAAAATAAAAATTACGTGTGCTGTAATAAAAACTATTTTGAAATAGTGCAAACAATTATTACGTTAGAGCTTAATAGATACAGTTTTACAAAAGCAAGTGAATTTTGTACCTGTTTTTATGAACAAACTATCCAACACAGCACAGCATCTATTCGTCCATTGCAAGCACTGCACAACCAGATGTTATTTCCACCACTCACGGAGTTAAAATGAAGTGTTCAACAGTACAGCTTACTCAGATTTTTCATTTTTTTAAATCTTTTACTCTCTTTCTCTTCTCAACATCCCTCCCTTTCTTTGCTGTTAATTGAGGCCATCCAACCCAAGGCGTTTGTGTGTGCTCGTCATCTTGCACATTCGTCCGCGTGTGTGTTTAAACACGGATATAGACTCTATTCATTTGCACACCTCTCACATTATACTCTCCAGTTTACCATTCGAGGTTTTTATATTTACAAAGGCCAGAATGAATGAAGGTGGTAGGGGAAATATTCGTATACATGCTATAAGAGAAGGAAAAAATTATTGTAGCAAAATGTGAAGAGTGGCTATTAATAACGTTACTTAAAAGGTTCACCTGCCATATTTTATTCTAACATTAGAAGGGTGACACAACTTAGCAGCTAAAAAACAGTAAAAGAGAGAAAAAATATCGCTTCAATTTTCATTCAAATTGTTGAACCCAGCAGTTGTGGATGTTCCTGATATTTATTTCCTCGGTCGTTTCTCGGTGTACCGTTTGTACAATGTATTTAGTCTATACCTCTGGGAGTTGTTCCTTTTGAAAGGGATTTTTCACACTCCATTCCACCAACTCTGGGCCATGTAAAAAATCCAGACATTGATATATAAGTAGGTGAAACATGTATGTTTATTCTGTTCTCTAGGTTCCACATCGCTTGTTACTCTGGCTGCGGTTGGTAAATTTCAACTTCCATCTACTTAACATGTATTACAAATATGGCAAGGCATATAGTTTACATTGCAAATTTGGTGGGAAAAAACTACATTAGAGAGACAGCGAATTCTAAATATGGATGACCGGTTGGTTTGCAGTACAGATTGGTCAAGAGGGTACACGAATACGGTCAGATTATGATTTAGATGAAAATAAGCTATATTAAACTAGCAATTAACTTCGTTATCCTATGACGCAGAACATCATGTATGAAAAACATTATACACCAGCTTCCCATTACGGGAGTCCAGATTGGATTCTCTTCTCGGAAACCGGTTATTCTTCCAACAGAATTACAGTGGTTCATTTTATCTGCTCCAAACTCTTGGACAGACGGTTTTCCCCCACATTACCACATATACTCCCGCAATGTGACATGCAGACCCTAATATAACATATTTTTGGACTCTTAAAATGGGGCGATGGGCTTGCTTTGTACCTTGTGCTGCCACATAGCAAGAACAAAATCAACCAGAATTTGGCAATCCTTGGAATTCTTAAAATGAGCTTGCAACTTGCAATGTAATTCTGTAGATAGAAATAAAAGTTTCAAACGCATGATGTGTACTGGTCTCTAAAACAACCACAAGGACCAAGCCTGAGCTTTGGCACCATATTAGCCCAAAAAAAAAATTAAGTAATGTATAACTTCACTGTAAGCATATTTTGTTATCGTGAACATGATATCTCGGCTTATAGATGGTTTTTCAAAATTTACGTGTTATTTGCAATGCAGAACCAAGAACGTCGACGCCATGTTTTTCAAACACAAATCTCAAGTTAACTTTAGAGGTGCTTGTTTGAATTGAAAGAAGGAGAATATTTGGTTTATACACGTTGTTCCCACGTTGCAGGGTCGCAGCGACGAACATCTGCTTTTATTTTTACGACTGTCGAATTCAAAACGAAATTAATCACAACACAGCATATTTTTTAAATTCTGTGTCTCTCACCATGCCAGAACCTTAGTCATTCAATGTTACATACAAGAAATAGAGTAAACAAATCATATTCAAATTTGTCATTAAATAATGGAATTGTTCAGCAGTGAACAGAATTGTCTACTTTTACAACTGTAGTTATTAAGCAAATCAAGGAAATAACAATTAATATTATTTAAATTACAGCATTAATGTCGCTCTGTCACTTTTTTGCAGTTATTATATTATGGACCTTTCCTCGTCGCCCTCTTTTTCTGTCCATTTGCGTAAGTACACACGAAGAGATTTAAAATATTATATAGAAGTAAATAGAACAACTTTTATAGAGCTATATATGTTGTAACAAATCACAAAGTATATTCATTCGTTCACAAGACCAAACAGGAGAAATTTTGAAGTAGCCAATGCAAAACAGAACATAACCGAGCCCTTATCATTAATAGACCCATTATCAAACCAAGCGCGGAGTTTTAAAAAAGATAGGTCTAGAAATATTTTCGGCCAAAAGAGCATATTCAGACTGTTCATTGAAGTGAATGCTGAAACGTGTTTATGTGCCTGAGAAGACTTATTCCCTTGTAAATGTGGCATTTATGCGTGCAAAACTGAAGTGAAGTACCTTTATTTACAGCACACTGAAGTTGAAGGGAATCATTCAGGAGGAGCATTTAAGTGGGAATGTTGAGAAAGTTTATTGGTTAACTGAATGAAAAGGTTAGGGATGTGTCTATGGAAACCAGACAAAAGGTTTCAAGAGTCATATAAGGTAGTCCTATTGCAAAGAAAGGGGAACGTCCAACCCTCCATCAACGGACAAAGTCTAAGATTACAAACACCGTTGTAAACGCCATCTTTGAGGGGATGAAAGAACTTCTAGCACTGACGTGGCAATCCTCTCCATTTCTGCAAAGTCGTTGAGCTAAAAATCAATGTTCCGAACTTAAAGAACAACGCTCATGGGCAGCAAATTAACTGTAAGGTCAGAGGGAAAGAGAAGTCTGAAATATGTCCATAAAATTAGATATACCTAAACAAATATTCACTATGCAAATTTTTAGATTTATGACCTACAATGCTACAGTAAAAGTTACCACCTTCCTGCGATGAAAGATTATTTTAGCTGTGCGTACCTTTCCTTCTTTATTTTAATTATTAAGAATCTGTTGCAGGATTAGATGGAGCATTCTAAAACAAGAATTTATATTTTTACGTATAATACTCGTATTTAACTGTTTGTATGATTACAACACTTCAATATCTCCATGTACCTTTATTTAAAGACACAGAATGAAAACATTACAATTATTTCGTAATTAAATGAAATAATATTTTTTATCAACGCGTCCTTCAATTGTACTTTAATTGACAAATTATATTGTCGACTAGTACAGAATGATCTGCTTATTCAAATTACTTGCCAATATTGTTTGTTAAGCTTCCAAGATTATAGTTATAAAATTGTCCACGGTTGCATGATTAGGCATATTTAAAAATACCTTCTCTAGAAATTCAAACCGCTTGCATCAAAATAAAAGATGCCCTAAAAGTAAGGGAATTTCAGTTTCAGTCACAAATATACTAGGCGCAGTTTTCCTAAAAATGTACTTTGATGAAAACGATGTAAGTTTTCTTTAATCTAAAACTCAATTGAACACTTTTCCTTCAATATATCAAGAGCAAATATTAAAATTCATTCAGTCCTTACATAATGCATATTCCAGCTTGACTAATTTGTGTGTTTACATGATTAGGTTAATACACACGCTGTATACATAAAAAACCGATATTTGCCCTAAAGTACTGAATGGTTTCCTTACTTTGTGTAATGATATCTTTGTCTTCCATGACGGAATTTATTATACGAGATATAGGTATGCATACAATTATATTTCATAAAATAAAAAAAAACACCTCATACGCGTTCTTTTCTTAGAGCTCCGGTGAAACTATATTATAAAAGGAGAGACTGTCATAACTCTTTCGCCTGCCGCAATTCTAACCACGAATCCTCATTTTTCCAGTTCATAAGCCAGTCACTACTTTGTTTGCGCTAGGTCTTTCATAAATCATATGACCACCAACCCGCATTTAGGGTACACAATTTACGCATGCAGTTTCTTCTTTAATCTTGTTACGACACTCCCCTCAAACATCACATGAATTATACAAAACATAAAATCCCACAGTCTCAAAAAAAAAAAAACCCTGAGATTGTAAGTTGAGAGGAACAACAGCACAGGTGTTAAAGTCTTTGAACCCTCTACCTATATCTTTCTTACTATTGCACTTACAGTCTTACACTTTTGCACGATCAGCGGACCATTGCATTTCACAAAAAGCTGAACTTTACAAGAGTTATGTACGAGAAGGGGAGGTTGGATTAAATTTTAATTAAATAATTGAAGATGTACTGAAATTTTGCGGCCTCCCAAATGCTCCCCTCTATCAGAAAATCACTGTCGTGTGTTTATTACTACTGTGCTATAAAAGACAACAACAAACGCTTTAAGCATCTTACTAAAACCTCAGGAAATAGATAGCAAGTTGATGGTGGGTAATAAATTTGAAAAATTAATCCCTTGAATAAAAGGGTAAAATTTTATTTAAAAAAAAAAGACTCACGCTGAGAGATGTGTATTGTAGAATTTATGGAGTAGGGTACAGTCCACTCACTGCCAGTTCGTATAATTTAATATAGACCCTGCTTTCAAAGTGATCTATCTGAGAAATTTTATTACGACTTTTGAAATATTAGTTACATAACAGTTCAACATCTCTTAAAGAGCTCTCCAGTTTTCAGTGCGTAGGTTCAAAAGATCTACTATTTCTTGTCTCAGTTTGTACAATAGTTTGGTTTTGGTCTTAAGACTCGTATCCACCTTCATTGCTTAAGTAAGAAATACTTTACATATATGCAATTTTATCCCACCTAGTAAAAAGCACCCGATGGAAATCTAACGGGATTTTTCTTGTAAATGTATTTATGTACAACTGAAGGTTGTCGGAACATTAACATCTATCAGACACCTAATGTTATACATAGGTTAAAGTAAGTACATAGCGAGAGGCTGAATATAGTCCAAAACAAATCTGCATATTTAGATAGGAAATACTCGTAAATCCCTTAACTCTCTCGCGAATCAAACAGGAATGCGTCTGTTTTCCAACCCACAACCAGTCTTCATAAAGAATCATCTATCGTGACCAGCCATAGGACCAGTCTGTATTGGAGAACTTTTTAGGGAAAAAAAAACAGACACATCATGGTAAACACAACGCCCAAGCAAATATAAAGCTAGTGTATTCCAGTTCACATCAGTGCAATATTTCACTTTCACCAATGCTTCTCCATAAATGGAGAATTTAGTTGAGTAAAGAGAGACCAACTTGATG
>Ga0123357_10009375_pt1 | contig 12357 bp, 9 predicted proteins | sample TergutEmb28metaG_FD_89873 | JGI IMG/M metagenome (GOLD analysis project Ga0123357, IMG submission 89873) | Embiratermes neotenicus P4 segment gut microbial communities from Petit-Saut dam, French Guiana - Emb289 P4 | ecosystem: Host-associated > Arthropoda: Insects > Digestive system > Gut ... | reverse complement strand
TACAGATATTAACATTACAGAAACAACATATTCCTGCCAGTTTTAATATGTATTTGGTAATCAATAAGTATGTAACAGCTGTCAAAGTTTCAAACTTCTCTGGCCATTATCTCCGTAACCGTTTAACTTTGGATATAGGTGTTTTGGGTTATATCGGTACACTTTAACATAAGGAACACTGTCCCGAAGTCTGACACATTCCTCCTGGGACATCCTGTATATGCGAAGTATTAGGCATTTGAATTTTAATGCTACGTAATTTGAAAAGATTTGTAAAAATTTATGAGCTTTTGCGGAATTCTATGCACAAATACATATGTTTTAAATCATGTGGTGGTTGGTTTACTACCGAAACATGTAGCGTTCACTGATGAATTTAATTAATTTTGCTGCGTTCGACGGCTACAGACATACTGACGTACAGTACAATTAATGTACCTCGGTAAATTACATTCTGGTGAAATATTTGTCTCTTGTTTAATAAAGTAGATGACCAACTAGATGCAACAATAACAATTTATTGATCTTCAAATTAGCTCAACATGTTTCGGGCAATTTTTTGCCCATCATTACGAGCGCAAGGTTGTGACTGAAAGCATTTGAAGATTATTAAATTTTTACTGTTGCATCTAGTTGGTCATCTACTTTATTTATGTCAATGATATACGGTCAAACATACTTCAAATTTATTTGTCTCTTGCTACGTGACTGTAGGACGCGAACAAACGATGAATGACAAACCAATATTGCATTGTGTTTTCCGGATTAGAACAAAGCGCAGTTTGGTGCTGCCAACACCAGTAACAGTGCCAAACCAAACGGCGTCACAACACAGAACACTATATATCGATCCTTACCTTCGTAAAAACGTTAAATACGCTCTGTGTGTAGCCTAAAGGTACAGAAAAGGTTCACCAAACGGACCTACTGACGTCATAACTTTTTATCAAACTATTTGAGACTGAAATTAACCTAAATTACGTATCCTGTAAGAAGTAGGTTCCCACCTCACAGAAAACACACGGCATCTCTGCGGTGTTGGGGAAGTTATCGTTCCTTATTTCGAGAATTACGTGAAACACTGAATGCAGAGTGTAGGTAAAATACGAAATAAGTAATGTTAAAATTGGTGGTACATATATTTACCACTTTTGTTAAAGATTCAGTGTTGTGGTTCGTGTGACACAAATCTACCACACAAAATGGCGTTTATTTTTATATTCGGTTGTTCCAGTACAAAGAAATCACAAACGCGGCGTGTTGTAGAAATTCTGTTACGAAAATCAAACGTAGCTGCGATAACTGACGTTGGAAATATACGACGCGGATTAAGAGCTCGAACAAAATAAAAAGTTCTTATAATAAAACCAACTAGATGCACTAATTTCTCAAATTTATTTTTGGAGTAAACCCCTACATGTTTCGGACAGTTCCTCTGTCTATCATCAGGAGTTTTCTTCACTGTACACACAGCAATGGTACATGTCACACAGGTTTGCTTACAGCTTGCGAGCAGGATCAGGAGGTCCGTCATGATCCTGCTCGCAAGCTGCGTTTACAGTGAAAAATTCCTGATGATGGACAGAGTAACTGTCCGAAACATGTAGAGCCTTATTCCAAAAATAAATTTGAGAAATTAGTGCATCTAGCTGGTTTTATTATAAGACTGTATCACGATGCACGGCCACCTGAACGTCGAAGATAAAACAGTATTATTTCGACAGATTTATCGACTTAGGTTATAGAGATGCTTCAGACAGGATTCAAGTTTCTTGTCAATACAAAATAACCTTATTTGTCGAAGAAACAAACTCTATAGCCTACCAAATGAAACAAAGAAAAAAAATCAAAAATATTGTAAGCAGATCCGTCTTTATTATGAATATACAGAGTGGCGCACAAACTCCTTGACACTCGATGCATAACAAGGCCGTGTCAGGTGGTTATTGAACCACTCTTTATCACGTAACAAATATGCTGTGTTACGTTCTGGAAGTGGAAAATGGGGTTTAATGGGAGAAAGTGTAAAGAAACATGAAGTGCTAATAGGAAATGCCAAAAGCTGTGGTTGTAAGAAACTGTGCTAGGAATAATGCAGAACAGATATGAGACTACGTGACTCGATACGATGGCCTGACTGTTTATAAACGTGTGTATTATAGTAAGGTAAGAAACTCACACGTGAACTTCTGTTAATTTTATATGATAAACCCCGTTTCCTACAGTTTTAAATGTAAAAAAAAAAGGTAAATTTGTCCCCCTCCTAGTCATGAAGACGTATAGGGGAGAAGAGGGAAGGCTCCACTCATTCTGAACTTCGGCACTAGATAAAGGTGAATGGACAAATTTAGGCCCCTACCCTTTAACCTCAGGAAAGAGTCCCACGAAATATAAAAAGGAAAATTCGGACGACGGAAAGGCCCGTATAGAATTTGGAGAATGGATAAACCTCCTTCCCCTACCCGGAAATCTAACCCCCTCAAGGGTCAAGCACTCAGAATTCTTCTCGAACTGCTTGCAGCCCAAAGACTGGACCCGAAAGGTCTTCCTAAAACGTTGGCAGGTCACCACCAATCTAAGCTGTGTAACACCCCAGAAGAGCAAAGATCACATTTACACCGCGTCGGAAGCCTGCAATCACGCAAGCTGCTAGTTTCTTAGCTAGTCAAGATATTCCCTTAGTGCAATAACGTGACCAAAAGAGCCCAAACACTCGTCCCTGTCTTAAGCCAGATCAATCCACTCCACGCCCTCCAATAAACACAGTATGTCGATCAAAGATTTTCACGAGGCAAGTGAAAGTACAGCAGGTTTATGCACAATAAAATTTGTTTCGACATTCTTATGTCGCCGCTAATACACTAATATAAGAACAATGCCGTTTCATCCTGCCTACTGCTGTAGTAACTGAGTAAGATCATCACTATATTGCTAATTAAGACAACAGCACAAACAGCCATTTAAAGGCAGCGTTCCACAATACTGTAACTGACATACCTGATACACCACATGGCCACCAATCCTCCAGTCCATGCTTGGTCACACAGCACGCAAATTTCCGGGCGGTTTGAGCTGGCACAACATAATACGCTGAACGAAAATTTAACAGCAATTATTACTCATATTAATAAAAAGAACAGCGTTTACCATTTAACTGCTGAACTTGACGATATCCTTGATAATCGAAAATTCTTTGGCCGATTCCTTCGTAACAGAATTTGTCTTCGATATTAGAGCGACGAATTGATCATTTTTGTCACTGCGTCCACAGTTAAATCATTTACCAAACAACTCATCCACTCACACAGTATATTTACCACACGTCAGCTTCACCAGACGATGAGCCAGTTAACTGTCTTACATTCATAAATATGGAAAGAAATAGTCACCTCCGATATCAAATCGCGAGTAAGAATTTTTCAGATTATATATTCACGTGTTGCACGCTGTTGGTACATAAATGTCACTTACACAGAATTATTTAAAGGCATCCCTTTTCAGCTATTTATCACCAACAATAATATGGATGAGTGTTATAAAATTTACAACGTCTAACACAGACAAAGCCCCGCAGCAAGTTTTGGAAGCACACCTGGAGACGTACAACAAGGGATAACCGACTTACACAGTACCGGCGAAGTGATTTATCGATAATTCACTGCAATCGATTATCGAAGCAACAGGTGTCTTCCTTTCTTTCTTTCTTTTTTTTTTTTAAAGCCCTTCCTTTCTTCTCTCACAGTCCCACAATCTTCATTCTCTCACTGAATATATTCTTCAAAGACCTCAAGGAATAATATTTTTATCATTGTTTCATATCAGAAATATTCCAGAGCTTTGCCAAACAAAAAAATCCAATACACTCTCCTAACACTTGCAGCTACGGGCACAAAGTGTGTATGTGTTTATTGACACTGGCCGTTTCCACACGCGGTCTAAGCACAACGTCTGCGGGACACTAATAAGTCAATAATCTCGCTAAGTCGAGGGATGACATAAGAAGCCCTATAGCGATTTCTTCACTCTCCTCAAATGAACGGGACGGTAAAGTGGTGGAAGGTACGTGTAACGACGTGCCTGTCTATAGTGCTAGCAGTCACTGGCAACTGAAAACGCGTCGTTACTTCGTGGAGATTAGCTCGTGGCGAATAGAAGAGAAACCCTCCCTGGAGCTTCCAATAGCCTGGAAACCATAATTGCTCCATTCTCATTGGCTGACAAGGATTTCAGAAGGTGCTTCGAGATTGGTTCGTTGCTATAATAAGCTAATGGTTTAGGTGTGGACCAAGGTGGGACTCTTCGCCTCAAGTTACATTCTACTATACGTTTAGAAAACATAAATTTAATTTGCCAGATTTTGGTACAGGCCTACAGTACGTACTTGGATGGTGCGCCGTGTGCTTCGAGCCTCTTTGTTTCTTACATCCGACATCGGTTATCGTCAGGGAATGGTTTGGCAACTCAGAGCAAGATAGGAATAAGAGACCGCTCAACTCACATTAGTAACATTACACATGCATCTTACTTACTTCCTTACTCCATGGAGCAGGGTCCTCCTTGAGAAGCTAACCGGTTCTCAGTTAGTCAAGAAATTCCCCGCATTTTATGGAACATGAAGGTTCATTACCGCATTTACAATTACCCGCCAACTATCCCTATCCTGAGCCAGATCAATCCAGTCCATACGCCCACATCCAACTTCCTGAAGATCCATTTTAATACTATCCTCCCATCTACATCTGGGTCTTCCAAGTGGTCTCTTTCCCTCAGGTTTCTCCACCAAATCCTCTATGCCCCTCTCTTCTCCCCCACACGTGCTACATGTCCCGCCCGTCTCATTCTTCTCGACTTGAACACCCAATAATATTTGGTGAGCAGTACAGATCATTAAGCTCCTCATTATGCAGTTTTCTGCACTCCCCTGTCACCTCGTCCCTCTAAGGCCCAAATACCTTCCCCAGGACCCTCAGCCCACATTCCTCCCACACCGTTACAACAGTATCTACCAATTAAACACGTGTCATTACTTAGACACAGCAATATAACGAACAGAAAGGAAAAGAATGCTACTTAAATTGATTGTTAAATGTTCCGGTTTTTGCGAGCGTCGAAATAAAATTGACGAATAATGGTGACCTCGATATAAAGGACTTCTAATTTTGAGAGCCTCGCTGTACGGAATATTAAGATTATCATTCCATCGTAGGCGAAGCCGTGTTGTTTGGTACAATAGGCATCAAGGTTTCATACAGAAATTATGCTGTCTATTTAGGGTAGAAGATGAGGACAGAAGATGGTCTCCGTGACGTTGCTACCAGCCTGCCAGGCTACACGGCGTCATTTGCCGGGAGATTGTAATATTAATATTATGGGTATTATTTATTGACACAAAAATCATTAAAAATGTAGCAAAATATCGAGACGGTATTGACAGCAAAACTGAGCGTGTGTTTAAATTATGTAGAGTGGTGTGGAGGTACAGCTCCACGCAAGCACAAACCCTGGTGTTTTCACTAGGTTGGGAGGGTGCTGACCTTGAGACTGTATATAATTTGTGTTTAGCTTTAAATATTAAGTTAAGAAATTCGTGTCATAACTAAAAATGTAACGTAACATAACAACATAAAATAACAACATAACGTAACATAACATAACACAACATAACATAACAACATAACAACATAATATAACATAGCATAACATAACAACATAATATAATAACATAACAACATAACATAACATAACATAGCATAACTTAACATAACGTAACATAAAATAACATAACAACATAATATAACATAGCATAACATAACATCGCATAACGTAACATAATAAAACATAACATAACAACATAAAATAATATAAAATAGCATAACATAACATAACGTAACAACATAACGTAACATAACACAACAACAACATAACAACATAACGTAACATAACGTAACTTAACAACATAACACAATATAATATAATATAACATAACATAACGTCACATACGACATAACATAATATAACATAGCATAACTTAACAACATAACATAACATAACAACATAACATAATATAATATAACATAACGTAACATAACAACATAACGTAACATAACATAGCAAAATAACATAGTAACACAACACAACAACACAACATAACATAACAGCACAACGTAACATAGCATAACAACATAACATAGTAACACAACACAACACAACACAACACAACATAGCATAACATAGCATAACATAACGTAACGTAACGTAACATAACACAACGTAACATAACATAACATAAAACATAACATAACAACATAACATAACATAACAACACAACGTAACATAACATAACAACATAACATATTAACACAACATAACATAACGTAACACAACATAACATAACACAACATAACACAACATAACATAACACAACACAACACAACACAACACAACACAACACAACACAACACAACACAACACAACACAACACAACACAACACAACACAACACAACATAACACAACATAACACAACATAACATAACACACTTTCAACTGCATTTTTATGCACACAAATGTAAATGCATGTCTCACGATTCACTCGCCCGGTTAAATCGCAAGGTTTAGCCTTCTTGGTTTCTTTAGGTTCCTCCAACACTTACCAAGCTTCTTTATTTTATCTGTCAAAACTTCAATGTGCCAGTCATCAGCTGATCTTAGACGCTGAAATAGGCCTATGGGTAAATCGAGCAAAACTATTGATATCGTGTCTACAAAATCCCGTTTTTTATTTCGATTTGGTTGGGGTGGGGCGATCACCCAAAGGGGCCTGCCGGCCTGCAGTCTCCGTCTGGATGCGGAACTTGCTTCACGAATTCTAAACTCGGACACTAGAAGGTCAAGTTCTCGTCCCCGCCGTTTTACACCTTAGGGAAAGGAGCACGAGGCTAAACCGGCCCCAGGTGCGGCCCGAAAAAATGTTTCGTCCCCATAAGGGCATCGAAATCCGATACCTCGTTCGTACAGGTTGTAGCCCAGACACTTTACCAAATGAGCCATCAAAGCTATCCTTACACGGGTATGGATAGTACGAACCGAAGCGAGAACACAGAAGCCATGTGGGAAGATGGGAGGATAATATTAAAAAGTATCGCAAGGAAAGTGTGTGTAAGCCAATGGATGGGATTATGCTGGCTCAGGACGGGGTCTGGTCCCTGTAATGATGCAACACAGGTAAGGTGCGTTTAATGTAACTTAATGATGCAACACAGGTAAGGTGCGTTTAATGTAACTTAATGATACAACACAGGTAAGGTGCGTTTAATGTAACTTTCAGACGCGTTCGTGTAACAATTGTAAACGTACATAAGCAATAAGTATTACATATTCTGAGTGCGTGTCTCTAGCTTTGCTATCCATCACGCAGTGCGCATGCGTCATTTTGTCATCTGTGGCCTGTCCGTCTCTAAAATATTTTTCCGAATTATCTCACAGAAAGCATGTTGTCGGAAAAAATAGTAGCTGAAAATAAGGGGTGTGTTTTAATTTTATCTATACGTTTGATCTGCAACATTTCTCATTTTAAGAATAAATGACTGAGATATGATAAAAATGGGGTTTTGGTGGGGAAACCCGAAGGAAAGGGACCACCTGGAAGACACAAGCGTAGACGTGAGGATAATATTAAGATGGATATTCAGGAGGTAGAGCTGGCTCAAGATAGGTAAAGGTGGCTGGCATTTCTAATATGGTAATGAACCTACGGGTTCCATAAAATGCAGGGAATTTCTTGACCAGCTGAGAACCGGTTAGCTTCTCAAGATAGGACTCCGATACATGGAGTAAGTAAGTATAATCAAACTGTATATCGGTCTACATGTCAAGTACCTGTTATTCTTGTCAGATTTTAATGGAACTTGAATTTTCTCGACAGATTTTCGAAGAGTACTCAAATATCAAACTTCGTGAAAATCCGTCCAGTGGGAGCAGAGTTGGTTCCATGAGGAGAGACGGACAGACATGACGAAGCTAACAGTCGCTGTTCGCAAGTTTGCAAACGCGCCTATAATCGGCACTTGCAGTAACATAAAGTGTACGTATTTGTTTCAGTTGACGGGCTACTGTCCGACTGCAATAGACAAGTCCCTTCCGTGCTACGGAGGACACTGAACTGTCGACAAATGTTAAGGCAGCACACAAGACGAGTCAGAACAAAATAGATTAATTTAGAATCCGGCTTTATAAGCCCACCCTACCTGTCTGCAGATACTTCAATATAATTCTTGACTCAGAATATCCAAACTAACACAAATGGTTCACAAAGCTTTCAGCAAGGAGCAATCCCTGCAGAGGCAAGGCATATGTCTCGCCTCCGAAACGTCCACAAGGCTCTGAGGCCCGCCTATCCTCTTATTCAATGGTACCGACGTTCTTTCCGAGGCACAAAGCGGCCGGGAGTGAGAGTGACCACTCACCTCAATTTAGCGCCGAGGTAAGAATGAGTGGAAATATGCTTCTACTCCCCCCATACGACATCAAGGCGTGGGGAAGGAAAACTTTGCCTTTAATCTTGCAGCCTGCAAGCTGCAGTGCTGAGACAAATAGCACAGATAGCGAAAGCTTAGAAATTGTAATAGACCTACCAGTGAACCACATTGGAGTAGCTGTAGTAGTAATAGTAGTAGTAGTAGTAGTACTGGTTCAGCAGTAACAGTAGGAGTAGGAGGAAGAGGAGTACCAGCAGTAGCAGTAGTAGTAGTAGTAGTAGTAGTAGTAGTAGTAGTAGTACTGGTTCAGCAGTAACAGTAGGAGTAGGAGGAAGAGGAGTACCAGCAGTAGCAGTAGTAGTAGCAGTAGTAGTAGTAGTAGTAGTAGTAGTAGTAGTAGCAGTAGGAGTAGTAGTAGTAGTAGTAGTAACAGTGGTACTAGTAGTAGCAGCATCGGTATCAGTAGTAGTAGTAGTAGTAGTAGTAGTAGTAGTAGTGGCAGTAGTATACTGGTTCTAGCAGTAGAAGTAGGAAGAGAAGTAGTAGTAATGGTGGTGGTAGTAGTAGCAGTAGCAGTAGTAGCAGCAGTAGTAGTGGGAATAGGAGGAGGAGGAGTAGTAGTAGTATCAGTGGCAGCTGCAGCAGTAGTAGTAGCAGTAGCAGCAGCAGCAGCAGTAGTAGTAGTAGTAACAACGATCAGCATCATGGATAATTTGTACTAAGTTCGGAACAAAGCATAATTCCACGGAAATCTGTAAATTGTGTTACAATATTGACAGCCGCCAGAACAAAACCGTAAGTACGTACAATTAACTACAATATAGCTGACGTAACTCCTCCAACAGACAGCAGACCTAAGGATTCCATTCTTTCGCCAAGTGATGTCACCTTTTTGGGCTAGTTGCACCCGGCATTTCAGAGTGTCATAATCTCTACATCTTTAACAGCCAAGCAGCGCCAGGCAAAAGTCGGATTGTTTCGCACTGAAGATGAACACACTATGAACCACCGAAACGTCGGTTACGATTCGATCCAAGTCTTGGCAGCAACACGTTGACAGAACCTTAAGCCAGTTAATTGTGTAATGTGTACTGTCTACTGAAAATGGCGTGGCTGTTCAACAGCTAGTTGTAACAGCTGTCGATAGGTGGCTCCATTGTGAACTGATTTATTGTTGTGCGTAGAAATTACATATGTTACGATAATGGATATTATACTGTGCCTTAGAGAAGAAGAAGTTAAGTATCAGATGTCACCAACAGAAATAACGTTTTATACAAAATTGTAAAGGAGAATAATTTTAAATAGTTAGGATTTTCTGCAATCATAATCCTATTTTAACTCACATTAGGAGAAACAAAACTAAATAAAACTTAAATAAGATCATAAAATTGTAGTCTGAGATAAATGGAAAAGTAAAAATGTTTTGTAACAGTTCACAATTCAGCTGTAAAACGTTACGGCACAACAAGGAAACCGTAAGAGACATTTTATATATTTTATGTACCTGACGAGGTGAGCTCGCGGACCGCTTAGCGGACAGGTCATCAGGAGCTGTGACGGGTACGTACCTGCAAGGAAACAACATCAAACCGTTAAGAAAGAATGAACTCGACGTGTCACAGCACACTGTAATGAAAAAACCAGCTCGTACCGCGCAGTAAACACTCTGTATCTCTGTTATACAAACCAACCAGTTAATGCTGTACGTGGAAATAGGGAAATAATCGCTGTTTGTTCTGAGATCCACACAAAACACATAAATACACTGTGTGGGCAGAACGTGGAATTGTTGAATGTTAAACTGGTGGTAGATATAGTGACCACTGTGCGGTACATATAGTGACCACTGTGCGTTACATATAGTGACCAATGTGCGGTACATATAGTGACCACTGTGCGTTACATATAATTATCGCTGTGCGGTACATATATTGACCAGCGGGCTGAGTAGGATCAACAAACCGTAATGTAACTTGCGGATCACTAGCTGCAATGCTTCTTGTTTTAGACGCTTTTGCAAAATTGTGGAAAGCGACTCTTAGTTTCATCATGTCTGCCTGTCTGTCCGTCCGTCCGTCCGCATAAAACAACTCGGCTCCCACTGGACGAATTTTCACGAAATGTTATATTTTAGTATTTTTCGAAAATCTTGTCGAAGAAATTCAAGAATACTTCACATGAAGACCAATATACATTTTTACAACATCTCGCTCAGTTCTGTTTAGAATGAAAAAATGTTTCGGGCAAAACTTGTAAATAAAATCAAAATGCAAATTTTATGTTCAATAACTTTCTTCTTTTGTTTCCGAAAATCATGTCTTTTATGAGACAAGGTAGAAAAATATTGTAAGCCGGACAGGCCACGGATGACAATATGGCGCATGTGCAGTGCACGCTGGATACCTAAGGTTACAAACACACACTCACAATATGTAATACTTATTGCTTTTCCACTGCTTCAATGGTTGCACGAACGCGCCTCGCTGTTACGTCATACGTACAGTGTCCCTATAGTTTTAAACTGAAATATTATAACTTTCTCTAAAAGGGCAATATTTTGAATTAGGTACTTACACTACTGTCAATAATTCTATTCTTCTGTGGAAGGAAAAGTCACGTCAGCACTGCATAACCTTATTCTGTGGACTTCGTCCATCGTCTAGTTTTTAATAAAGAATGTTTCGGAAGCATATCCTGCTTCCGTCTTCAGGCAAGGAAAGTAACTAATTTGGTGAGCCCCTTACACGGTGGACAAAGTCCAAAAAAAGAAGATTATGTCAGTGTGACATATGTGACATATGCCATGGAGAGAACCTTATAGAAGTGAAGTTCAAGTCAAGAGCATATTATCCTGCTCACATCATTTTGATTTGTGGTCCAAAGACGATACGAAAGTATAAAGTAACCACAATACCACAAAAGGTCAGTGTTACCATACTTCTTTTGTTTGTTTGTTTTTTTTTTGAGAAGTTTCTAATTCAACGAAGCCGTCGATTTCTCTAATTACACGTCTTTGTAATGACAAAAGTATATGAAACTGTGGTGTAATGATAATGACGGGGGAATCCCTGTCCCGGCAACATTTAATGGCACACAGAGAGGCTTAGAATTGAACCCGTTTCTCCATACCGAGAATCCGGCTAATAACCCCTTCAGCTGTGTGATGGCGAACAAACTGTTTGCTTTTCGAAGTTATACTGATGGTAGAAAGGAGAGATTGGAGGTTATGCAAAACAAACCCAGCTGCATCATTACAGTACGACACAACTAGACTTACTGTTACGCTCTGAATACGCAGATGGTGGCAGTTCTTAATGTGGTTATTACTTACAGCGTGCATTTTCGACTATGCAAAATCTGTCCCCATGAACCCCATAACTTATGGTGCTACTGTGATCCTATGCTAATAATTAGGTTTCTATAATAGTGCGTAGAGACACCAAGCCATCTGGAATCCATTAACTTTTTGGCGCCGGAATTATTTTTTTTTAATTTTAGCACATCCAGTATATAAAATGTGAATAATCCAGGAACCAAATACGTTAGAATTATGAAACAAACTGCATTTTGAAGAGAAAAAAAAGGCCAGTATATACCATGTTAAAAATATTCAGTACCTATATTTGTTGAATAAATACATAAAATACATCGTTTAGAGGTTAGCGGTGCGGTACGACCACTTTAGTCGTCATTAGGCGTCAAAAGGTTAAGGAATACTTAACCCTTTGACGCCTAAAGACTCCTATAGTGGTCGTACCGCACCGCTAACCTCTATACGTTGCATTTTATATATTTATTCAACAAATATAGGTACTGAATATTTTAAACATGGTATATACTCTCCGTTTTTTCTCTTCAAAATGCAGTTTGTTTCATAAT
>Ga0123357_10009373_pt1 | contig 12358 bp, 8 predicted proteins | sample TergutEmb28metaG_FD_89873 | JGI IMG/M metagenome (GOLD analysis project Ga0123357, IMG submission 89873) | Embiratermes neotenicus P4 segment gut microbial communities from Petit-Saut dam, French Guiana - Emb289 P4 | ecosystem: Host-associated > Arthropoda: Insects > Digestive system > Gut ... | reverse complement strand
GTAACACTGGACGGACTGTTCCGAGTCAAACTGAAGACTGCTTGGCTACCCACTCCATTCGCCTCTTTCCCCTTCACTTCTCCTCCCGTGCGTCGCCGTGTGCCACCAGATTCCGTTTCCACTCTACTGCAGTTTTACAGTTTCGTTTTTATGTTCTTGTGTTAGTACAAAAGCGCTGGATAAGCACAAGCAGTCTTTGTATGAAGGATCCCCTGTGACGTGTGTCCACTGTAACAAATTTTGTAATACTGATGTATAATTTTGACACCATGGACCAATATTGTGCCTGTAGGAAATACCTTTGCTGTATGCAAAATACTCAAGTCTGAATATTCAAGGAAGGGATTCCTACTCCTAAATTTTTACTGTGATAAACTAAAGAGAGATAAATTTCACCCAATAACCTGCCATGGAAGCACAGTGGTGGGAGGGGGGTAACGGTATACCTCTACTCTTTCTGTAACCTCGGAGAAAGATGGTTGTGGGCGGTCAACGTCACACCCCGGCCGGTTTATCTCCGGGAAAGGGACCCGAGAACATACCTATTGTACAGGAGGTTGACAGGGCCCCAGAGTCGGATTGAAGGGGTACGGAAAATGTCGCTTCCGCCCTTAATCGATTCCCCAAACAGCCTAGTGCGTGGGGGGTAGCTACACCGACTGAACTATTGATACTTTGTTACATATTCCGTATCCACATACATCAGCTGCCTCAACACAAAATATCTTACATCAACAGCAAAATATATAAACGGGAACTGACAAATTAGACACAATACGATGCATATCGTTGTGTTTATGTGGTTAAACACGTGTCTGTTGAAACACGGTGCGTCACATAACTGACGGGCATAGCCTGGACGTGCTGGTGCTGACTTTTGTGTCCTGGACGGTAAAAGTAACAGAAGACTGGAGAAAACTGCCTAAAAGGGGAAATTTGCTACTTGTAATACCCAATATTATTAGACGATCAGATCAAAGAGAATATAGCAACTAGTGCATGAAGGTGTATGGGAGGGAACAGAAATATATGGAATACTTTGGTGGGGGAAACCTGAGGTAAAGAGATCACCGATGAACTAGGCGTTTAAGGAAATGTAATGTTAAATTAGATGTTAACCCTTATTCTGCTAATGTGGAGAATAAGGTGAGCTCCTTGTAATACCAGCAAATGGCAAATGGAATTTAACTTGGCGTTTAAAGAGTTAAAGAGGTTTTAGGGTGGATAATAACTTTAATGTGGATGTTAGAAGAGAAATTTATGGGAGGAATTGTAGCAATAGGTTATCACAAAAGTTGGTACCCCTGTACAAAACTTTACGGTGTCACATAACACAAGTCCGTAATTATAGAAGTTTTGAACCAGACGTTAGAGGAAAGTATAAAGGGGAAAAGTATTTATGACAAATTGTATCCTACAAAGAGAAAATAAAACAGATGTAGAAGAAGAAATATTGTTCATAACAAAGACAGAGATACCAACAGCAACACTCAAGAAATATCTCGAAGGTTATCGTTCATGAAACAGGAATCTGTCGTAACCCACCGATAGGGAGTTTTACAGTACAGAGAAACAACTTGGCCGATCCCCGACAGACCAACACTTCAGCTTGTTATGTTTCTACGATAACTTAATGTGAGGCGGTTTTCTTATTTTGTGGATACAACATTTTGACAGCAAATGTGTTTGTAATCCAAATGTCTGGAAATGCGGGAATCTCAGTTTGGCGTATTGTGTGGGTTACGACAATTAGCTGTTTCGTGGGCGATATCACTGGGTCTGTAGATAAATATATTTAGAACAAGTAATTTTGTTTAAATATTTAGGAAATATGATATTTTATGAAGGAGAATTGGATATTGATAACAAATTAAATAACATTTTGAAAATTACAGTTATTTTAAATAATGTGTTTAGACCACAAAAAACCCGTAAGAAGACATCAATAAAACTACACAATACACTGGCCCTTCCAGTTATGTGATATGGCAGCGAAACTTGGAATATTAACCTTTAGGCACCATGTATCCTGTATATAGGACAGGCGTACCGCTACTCCCCACAGTGCGCTTTTTATATATTTAGTCAATAAGTAGATTTAATTATTTTTTTGGACTTTCTCTCACCATCTTCGTTTATTCCTCCACAAAATGTCGTGTATTTCCTAATGTTACTCTTGTTGGTTCATAAAATATTCACATTGTACATAAATTGCGTGCTAAACTGTATTGTCCAGCTCCAGGGCCAAAGGGTCAAAGCAAGTGACGCCAGAAGATTAACAGCAGCAGAAATGAAATACACGAGAAGAACAGCAGGATAAACTTGGACAGATTACAAAACAAATGCACGAACTGCAAATGAGTTAAAAATAACACCAATTTTGGACAAATTACTGGAATACAAGAGAAGCTGGATGCAACATATAAATAGAATGTCTCGAAATAGGGTAATGAAACACTACTGTCCGACTGGCAGAAGGAATCATGGTAGACCTTTGAAGAGACTTCTGGTTACGTGAGACCGGAACGGGTCAACAAGTGGCCCAACTCTTTGAAAGATATGATGATGATGGTGACGATAATGATGATGTATATATATATATAGCATATCTGTTACTAAATACTTTTCATACACAGCACCAGCTAACGATAAAAACTGTTGTTGATTTACGTCGTGAAGTTAAGGAGTGTCTTGTGTATGGCCTGGTAGTTTATTTATTTCGAAACGCGTTTCCTGTTGCGTAAGCCGACGCCATTTTAGTTCAGCACGATCCACAGACATAGTACCGCCTGTCGCCCGTAACATCATTGTCCATGTACCTGCAGATAAAGACGTGGAAATCAGAACGACAGAAGACTTACAACAAATATATGGCATTGTCTTATTCAGGTGTCTGACAGATTGCGTTACGGTAGACGGGTGTCAAAATTATGTCTCGGTCGTCAGTGTAGGAGGGTAAGTCATGGGTGTCAAAAATCGGTTCACAAATATGGAACGAGGACTATGATAAGGGTGTACCCATAAGAACGGAGGCAGTAAATAGTGCTCTGACGCAGACACCAGCATCTTTTTACCTGAAATCTTGTCCAGTAATTTCTAATAATAATAATAATAATAATAATTATTATTATTATTATTATTATTATTATTATTAACTGCAATTGGGGTTTCACCCGGTGGCAGTGGTTATTTTACACGTATAGAAAATATGAAATTGGTTACTAATAAATTTAAGTCGGAAGGGCTACATGAGAAGCATGTAGTGGCAACTTGGAATCTTGGGAATCATCTCAGCATTTGCTTATAGACACAGGGAAACCAAGGAAAACCTGTGTCGAGGTGGCCGGTCACAGGACCTTCCGAATACTGACTTTTAGCCAGTAGTCCGGCATCTAAAGTAAAAAGAGCAATACACACATTGTACAAAAAATACACGTAAGATGACAACAATACGCACAAGACAACTGCTTAGTGTTTTACCCTGGCGACATGTGTAATGATCCAGTTCTAACTGCACATTGAACAGAGTGTTTATACATTAAAGTGGTCAGCCGCTTGATGCTGTCCGTGTTATGATAGTGTAAAGGTGGAGTAGATATATAGTTCCACTCATTCGTAATCTCGTCTCTAGCTGAAAGTGAATGGGTAACTTCACGCCCTCGGGAGGGATCTCGGGTACCCGTTGAGTAAGAGTCTGGATGGGACCCAGAAACGGGCTGGGTAGTTTCGTAAAGAGAAAAACGTTTTGCTTGTCCCGAGATAGGTGAATTCAGTCTTGTAGTTTAGTCACCATACCTGCTGTCGGTTAATTAGAGACATAATCATTAATCGTGGGTGCAGTACCATAAGAAACACAGACACAACCACGAGATTGTTAACCTTTTGGCGCCGGGATTATTTTTTAAATTTTAGTACACTCTGTAAATAAAATGTGAATAAAACAGGAATCAAATAAGTTAGAATTATGAAACAAACTGCATTTTAAGAGGAAAAAACGGAGAGTATATACCATGTTTAAAATATTCAGTACCTGTATTTGTTGAATAAATATATAAAATGCACCGCTAACCTCTAAACGTTGCATTTTATATATTTATTCTACAAATACAGGTACTGAATATTTTAAACATCGTATATACTCTCGGTTTTTTTCTCTTCAAAATGCAGTTTGTTTCATAATTCTAACGTAACTGTGCGAGTTCAAATTCTTGTATGTTCTGCTTAATGTTACAGCATGTCGGACACGCAGCGACCTCTGTGGTTTAAGGGGTTAATTTCTTGTCCTTACGGTACATGCGATGATTCTGGAACGTGTGTAAAGTTCACAGCGCACGTGGGAGCACTATTTATGCAGTTACGCGCTTTACAGTATACTGTAAGTCACCGGTTTTAATACTGAATCTTTAAAGTGGTTCAAGTCTGTTTTGTAGTTATTTTTTTTTTTTTTTCTGTTCAGGGGTTTAAAAACTCGCGCGGTTATTTTTAAATTCAGCTAGAATATTCTTCTGAACTTCTTATACATCAGGGTTGCTCTTTTAAAATACGCTGTAAAACAGAGTGACAGACTTTTCTGACGTCGTGACTACCCGTACGGATACGGCTGCAATGTAGACATAGGCAGCATTTCAAAGGATTGTGGCAGCATGCCATTCTGGGTCGTCATTTGCCTTATACAAACCTACACGGCATCACATAAAAAAAACCAAAATCTCAATACCACCTCCGTTCCTAGTTTCCTATATGAATTCTACGGTATTCGTTGGTATTCATATCCGTGCACTTATTTGCTAGCTTACTTACTTACTTACTTACTTACTCCATGGTGCAGAGTCCTTCTTGAGAAGCTAACTGGTTTGCAGCTAGTCAAGAAATTCCCCTCATTTCACGGAACACGAAGGTTCATTACCGCACTCACAAGCGTCCGCCACCTGTCCCTATCCTGGGCCAGCCCAATCCAGTCCATATACCCACATCCCACCACCTGGAGATCCGTTCTAATATTATCCACCCATCTATGCCTAGGTCTCCCCAGTGGATTGTTTTGTCTCCAGAGCAAGCATCTCGTATGTGCGTGTTTCTTAACATAAGTGTTTTACAGGGAGGGGTTGTTAGCACCTCGCCCAACCCCCAAGCTGGACGACCACCCCTCGTCGGCTGTCCGGGACTGCTTATTCTATTTATTCGCAGCTACCCTCATTATCGAAGGCCGTTCCTCTATCCGCAACCAGAGGACGTGCCATGCCGCGGTGACAGGGACTCACTACGTGGCATATCCGTGCACTAAATGGTAAAATTCAATAATATGCCAATTGCAATAAAGAATTTTTACAATTAAAGCACTAGAATTCCGACATTCTTCGACACTACTCTGCAAGTCTTCATCAAAATTTATGTTCAATGTTGACTATAAAAAACAAAGTAAGTTTTTAAACTGTATTAAATCGTCTGCTGTCTGATGATACGCTAATTTAATCATCCGGAAATGACATTAAAACAACAAATAATTGCTAAATACAGAATAAACAGTATAAACAATAAACATAACATTGTATAAATACGTGCAAACAGCTATCTTTTTACTGCTTATTTTTTTACAGGGTTATTCATAAGTCCGTGAAACATTTTAAAAATTCGCTACTAATAAACTACTCAACGGATCATGGTAGTTCTTACGCCGATAGAGAGAGAGAGACTCTCCAAGTTTTTTTTTTTTTTTTTCTCCCCATATTTCACAGATGCTCAGTGTGTCCACCTTTGGTAATACGGCAGACATCTATGCGATAGTCCATCTCGTTCCTCACGCGTGTCAGCATATCACGGTCAACCTGAGCCACAGCAGAGGGGATTCTGTTGCGAAAATCTGGTGATTAGCGGCGAGTGGAGGCACAAAGACAGTGTCCTTCACAAACCCCCCCAGAAGAAAAAGTCGCACGGGGTTAAATCCGGGGACCGGGATGGCCACCGCATTAACGCGTCATCTTCTTTTCCTGTGCGTCCTATGCACATTTGTAGCAAGTTTCGATTGAGATACCCTTTTTCGCTAACTAAAACCTTAAGGTTTGAAAGGATACGTTTTTGGAAACACAAAGAAAATATTAATTTACGTTAATTTGTCGCTTACTTACAGCAATAAACGTGTGTGCAATTAACACATTGTGTCGTCAACTTCGTTTCATGCCACAATATTTACTTGAGCCTGTGACTTTTATTTGTAAAAGCATAATTAACCTGTTTCGGTTGGTAATACTTCCTGAACACGTGCTACCGTTCACAAAAATAGGAAACAGACGAACCACATAGCTTTTTTCGTTCAAACCGCATCCAAACTGCTTTGGGCTTCACCAAAATTCACCCGAAATCAGGAGGTTCTGCGAAGTTTTCGCCTAGGGTAAAGCAGCCGATGTCGCCTGCACAAGTTCCCACAAGATTGGCCATACTCACAGACTGTATTGCCGATCGTTTTACTTATTATTATTACCACTAAACCAGCGACTGGGTGAAATCTTTCCCACCGATCTGAATCGTGCGTCACGCGAACTCAGAAACTGAGCTTAGTGATTTGTAAAACACGTACTTCATTAACAGAAATTACAGCCTACACTCAAGACGCAAAAATCATGTTGACACAGCTGACAACTTTGTTTATTGTGCTGTGAAACGGCACATAATTGAACTACCCTATTATTTTCATTTGCTACAGCCCCCGAGTGGGCAAGGGCCTCCTCATTCACGAAATTTCTAGATCGCACACAATGTTGCACCACTGTCGGTAGGACTCCTCTGGAAGAGGGATCAGCTCGTGGCAGAGACCTCTACCTGACAACACACCGCAGTAACAACAGACAGAAATCCATGCCCCCGGGGGGATTCGAACCCAGAATCTCAGCAGGCGAGCGGCCGCAATCCTACGCCTTAGACCGCGCGGTCACTGGGACCGGCGCCCTTTGAAGTACTGCAAGCAATATCTGACTGCCGGCAGCCTGTAGGAGGAAACGAGCCACGCGGAAGGTTCAGAATCTCCACTATCCTCTGTTGCCTGGTTTTGATGAATAAAACTGCGAACAGGATGTGCGTTTTATGTTTTGCTGACCGTGCATCCTGGTACGACTCTGGGTAAATAACCAACTTGATGCACAATTACGTTATATAACACGTTTATTATTACAATCCTCTACATGTTTCGAGCAAAACTGTACTCATCATCAGGAGGTCAAATTGTATAGCATCTGGTGTACTATTGTCTGTACGTGACAGCCCTTTGTGCGCACCGGACGGTCACTTACAGTGAATACTATACCACACGCTGTATTAATACAATTTGACCTCCTGATGATGAGCAGAGAGTTGCTCGAAACATGTAGAGGATTATAATAATAAACGTATTATATAACGTAATTGTGTATCAAGGGAATGGAAGTGATTGCATAACGAGGAGCTAAATGATTTGTACTCCTCACCCAATATTGTGCGGGTGATAAAATCGAGAAGAATGAGATGGGCTGGGCATGTAGCGCGTATGGGCGAGGCGAGTTGGGTGTATAGGGTCTTGGAGGGGAAACCGGAGGGAAGGAGACCACTGGGGAGACCTAGGCGTAGATGGGTGGATAATATTAGGACGGATCTCCGGGAGGTGGGATGTGGGTGTATGGACTGGATTGGGCTGTCCCAGGATAGAGACAAGTGGCGGACGTTTGTGAGTGCGGTAATGAACTTTCGGGTTCCGTGAAATGCGGGGAATTTCTTAACTAGCTGCAAACCAGTTAGCTTCTCAAGAAGGACTCTGCACGATGGAGTTAGTAAGTAATTGTGCATCAAGTAGGTCATTTACCCAGAGCCAACAGGATGGGTTTCACGTTTTTATCTACGGGTTCACAAATTATATAAAAATATCTATGACTAGTTCAAAACTATAAGCATCAGAATGTTTATTTGAAGCTAGCTCCATTCTGAGGACCGACAAATATCTGTAGCCACCATACACAGTTTGTTCAACCAGACCGCCTGGTTTCCAGGATTTGTGAACCCCCTCTTTTATCTGATAATGTTAGCGGGAAGAACTTCAGAAATTTAGTGTGTTTATAGAAATAATGCAATAAGAGATGTCAGTATTTTCGTCAAAGCAACAAAACTCTACAGTCGAAATATTTGGATTGTGTATTGTTATATTGCTTGATTTATCGGTCTCGACCTCGGTCTGACATTGCCAACGAGAAAACATTTCAAAACCTGTATCACTTTTTGTCCTGTGCAGAAAATATTTTGAGGAGGGGGTGAACATTGTTCCTTTGAACTCTTCTTGATATTTTTCCTGTCCATTACTTGTTCAATCACATATCATCGATCCTACGTTATTCTATTAATCATAATCGCCGTTAAATAAATACATTTCAAGGACTACATTTATTTTAGAAGCACCTGAAACAAACGTAAATTGAAATGAAAAATTCACGGTAACACCAAGAAGTATTTTGTTCTATAATTTATGCTTAGTAGCACGTTTTGCTTTCTATTTTGTGTTTTCTGTGATTTGTATTGTTTCTACCTTTGTGTATTACTGTTCTTGCCTTTCGTGTGCAGTGTTTGGACCACTGCCACCGAATGGAAACCCTGTCTCAGTAAATATCATATAGTATCGTACTATCTCTTACGTAGTTGCTATATGTTTCGAACTTATGTCGACGTCTTCAGGGACTTGTAAGTTTTAGCGAAATTTTGGTGTCAGCTCCCTGAAGATAGCCAGATAATAATACCGAAACGTGTAGAAGTTATGTAAAAGATAAATAAATACACATAAATTAGAGAAAAGTGCATTTTTTGGTGTTACGTGTGTTTTTCAGTTCAGCGTAATGAACTGAATAAACAGTGTGAAAGTAGAAAGTCAAGTTAGAATTTATTTGCAGTCTTTGTACTTCGCGTATGGACAATGAAACAGAGCCACCGAGCACGTGTATCGATTTTCGCACGCCATCTGCATAGAATTGCACTGCAGGGGAATTTCTGTCCACTGGCAAGTGGACCCAAACGAGCTGTGCTCTTAGCCGACCTGCTGTTACCACGAGGACAGTCTGCAACCTGCAAAGTCTGGTCGCTGTTGACCCAGTACCTGCATTCCTATGGAATGTTTGTTGTGCAAATTGTAATGGTGTCGCTATGCTTAGTTAAGCAATGTGCTTGCATAAGCAGCGTGATGTGAGGACATAAATGGAGAAGAGATATATAAATACGGGTTTCTTGAGTTCAGAGCTAGTTTGTTCAGTTTCACGCTTCTCGCGTTTTGTCCCCGACCTCATTGCAGAGAAAGAAGAGGAGGACTGGTGGGGTCTAGGGCTGACAGACACGCAGTGGAGGACGGGATTACTTCTACCTTTTCCGGAAATCAAACTACAATTCTTCACTAATTTCTCAAACGGTAATTTTTATGCATGATACATTCCCGCATTCTCCCTACAGTTGGTTGAGACACTGCGCGACAATATGGGAAGTCGCGGGTTTGATTTCCGGTATCGTGCTTTGAAGTTTTCAACAGACCTCTCCATCCTGCCCGCATTCAGTAGCCTGAGGTCTACTCGGGCTCTAACCGACTTGAGCTCCATGGCGATGAAGTGCGTCTCGCGCGTAGAGCTGACGACTGTGTCATATTTGTCCCGGGCTTCACAGTAAGGGTGAGAACCCAACATTCCTTATCTCTTCTGGGCCTTCATGATTTGTTACGGAAAAACTTTGCCTTTTACATATCCCTCTATGTAACCCTTATAATTCTGAAAGTACCTGATGAACAATTATGTCACAAGTTACAAAAATGTAAGGTATCAAATGGGATTTTGTCACTACTGGTACGAACTCAGCCGAAATAATGAATACCACCACGGGCTGAACGACCAAAAGACCGTGGTTCAATTTCCGGCAGGGCCAAGAAACTTTTGTCTTATACAAAAATCCAGATCGACCTTGCTGCTCACCCATTCTCCTGTTCAGTAGGTACTGGTGGTTCCGTCCGCGGGTTAAAGCGGCCGGGGCATGAATCTGACCAGTCTTGAGACATCTCAGGCTTCTTCCGTTGTGTAGTTAAGGTCTTTACTGTTCTTGGTTGATACACAGTATTAGAAATGTTTGACCCTTGAAAAGAGGGAAGATATGATGTCCCGAAACGTCGGAAACTAGCTACCAACCAACGGGGTTTAATGTCCCAGAAGAACGAACACCTAACCACTCTTCTTTGCTCAGTGTTGAGGTTAACGACGGCCAGAGCTAAATCTTGACTGCCTTGGTGCTTTCATGGCGTTCAGCAGGACAAGTTTACATGCACAGCACCTGCTATGAAGAGCATTTCACATAACAGCCGTTAATTTATAATTTGTCTGTGAATTGCAGTTATACTTAATGCGATTCCACAACAGCAACCCTCTGCTCTCCGTTAACGTTTATGCCAAGACAGTACATTTCCAAGCACACTTAAAGTATTCGGTAGAGTATGCAGCACTCTTGCGATACCAATTCCAACACGTTCTTTCAGATTCTTAAATAAAAGCCTTATTCACAAGTAATACCGAGAAAAATACTCGTATATTTTCAGTAGATTGCACCGAGAGACCGAGCTTCCTAGATTACATTGCCTGACGGCCTGCCATTTGTAACAAATGAACGCTCACGGAATTAAACTCACTGTGGATTCCTGACACCTAATTCGAAAAGTTTTCCCCTTGAAAGAACCTCAAGGAAAAGTGTGTGTGTGTTTGTGTGTGTATATATATATATATATATATATGTGTGTGTGTGTGTGTGTGTGAGAGAGAGAGAGAGAGAGAGAGAGAGAGAGAGAAGAGAGAACCTAAAGAAAGGGAGGAAACGGAAAAAAAAGAGCTATAAACTGGAATGTGCAGACTCTAAAGGGGACAGGAAACAGCTTGTACCCCAGCAAACTATTAAAGATCCACTTGGCTTTATAGTTTGTGCTGTATTTTAATATTTGATAGGGAATCGATGTCGTCTGCGACAAGAAGGTAGAATCTTGTGTGCTGCAGTCACGGAGCATGTAATTTCGCTGATTACCTTAGAGTATTATAAACGGGTTGGCCATGTTGAAAATAATACGAGATAAATTCCTCGAAGGTATAATCAATACGTGGAGAACATTAATATGGCGTCCCAAGTGCAAAGTGTTTAGAAGTAAAGTGAATTATTTGCAGACAGCAACTATAATTCTGTTACATATCGCTCACAACTGTTAAGTAATGAAGTCATTCGTTCAGAATCGACGACATAAAAAAGTGTTAAAACAGGAATTAGAGGACTTGAAGGGCTGAGAGTGGGAGGTTACAGGGATTGAGTGAGGGCAACTTTCTGGCTTCAAGCAGGTTCGTGTAGAAACTGTAATATTTCATTTTGCAGGCAGCTGGTTCGAATATGCTTTAACTCTTTAAACGCAGAGTTAAATCCCATCTGCCATCTGCTGGCATTATTACGAGCTCACCATATTTTCCACGTTAGCGGGTTAAGGGTTAAGAAACTTTTTTTTTGTTGACAGAAGCCAACCCGTTGTGCAATAACAATTGTACAATGTATTATATACCGTCAGTACACAACATCAATATAGTGATATAATTTATGCAATAGTTTATACTGTGGCTACATGTTTCGACCGTAAACGGCCATCATCAAGCCGATAGAGAACATTTTGTTTAAGGTACAGAATAGTAACGTTCAGTGGTATCCCATTGAGTGTTACCTTTCTGTACCTTAAACAAATGTTCCTTATTGGCCTGATGATGACAGTTTACGGTCGAAACATGTAGCCACAGTGTAAACTATTGCATAAATTATATCACTATATTGATGTTGTGTACTGACGGTATATAATATATTGTACAATTTTAGAAACCTGCTACCTTGAATTTATGTGATTAGAAGACCGGCAAATAACATTCAGGCTGGTTTGTGCAACTATTATTCCACTACAAAAGCAATAAGTATTAGATATTTTGAGTGTGTTTGTGACATTAGGTACCCAGCATGCAAAGCGTATGCGTCATGTATTGCCATCGGTGGCCTGTCCGGCTGTACCAGAATATTCCTTGTTATCTCGTAAACAACACGATTTTCGGAAGAACGTTATTGAATGTAAAATGTGTTTTGATTGTGTCTACAAATTTTGTCCGATCCGTTTCTTATTCTAAGAAGAACTGAGCGAGATATGATCAAATACGTATATTGGTATTTATGTATAATATCTGTTATTTTTGAACCGCCTCTGTGGTCTAGTGGTCAGAGTTTCTGGCTACAGATACAGAGGTCCCGGGTTCGATCCCCGGCGCTACCAGATTTTCTGAGTAGTAGTGGGTCTGGAACGGGGTCCACTCAG
>Ga0123357_10009372_pt1 | contig 12358 bp, 7 predicted proteins | sample TergutEmb28metaG_FD_89873 | JGI IMG/M metagenome (GOLD analysis project Ga0123357, IMG submission 89873) | Embiratermes neotenicus P4 segment gut microbial communities from Petit-Saut dam, French Guiana - Emb289 P4 | ecosystem: Host-associated > Arthropoda: Insects > Digestive system > Gut ... | reverse complement strand
TAGAATTTTAACGATGATGTACATTTATTATTATTATAACTGACTATTTCCATATCCATGGATTTTGTAATCCGATGAGGATCCAAGGAAAGATAATAAAATACAATACAATACAATACAACACACTGTCAATGACTATACTTTCTAATCAAGCTAATTTCTCTCACCTAGTGGTATTGCAGGTAACAATTGTTTGTTATCCCCTATCACCAAAGAGCTAAAAACCTGTCAGAGATCACAAAATTATTGTTACCAAATTCATCCTAGTCTTCCAAATGCTCTCTAGGTTTTCTGACAAAACAACATACCCATCTCTCCTCTCTCCTAACCTACATGCTCTAACAGACTCATGCTCCTTGATTGGACATTCTTAGTAACACCTAAAGAAGAGTACTAATAATGATGCTCCTCATTATGCAGTTTGTTCCAGCCCCTATTGTTTCCTCCCTCTGAGGTCTAAAATTTTCCTCAGCACTCAGTTTTAAAAAACTCCAGTGTGAGAAACCAAGTTACACACCCATATGATTGAGAAAAGATTATGGTTGTATGTAGTTTAATCTGTGTTTTCGGACAGCAGAATAAAGACAGAATCTGAACAGGAAGAGAATGAAAATACTCTGAATTTAATTCACTCTTTAATTTCTTCATTAATGTACGGTCATTTCAATTTGTTGGTATTTTACCAGAACTCTGCCATATTTTCAAATAATTTACTGTATACCATTAATTATAAGTTTGTCCTGAATCCTTGTGATGAGATATAAACATATACTGAAAGTCACTATTTTTTACATCTATTCAAATTTCTTTATTAGCCCATAAGAAAGTTTCCATGTTTCTGCTGCTGACATATTTTCAATAAAGACACTAACGTCAGCATAACCCAAAATCTGCTGTTTCTGATTCAATTGAAATTCCTACTGGTATTTTAAGACCTCTTCAGCAGCACATTTTAAAGCAGTGTTGAAAAACTTTCTGGGCACAAAGGCCAAATCAACAGAAAATAATGTTTAAAAGCTACATTATAAAAAGCACCTACTTTTTCATTCACAGGTCATTTATTATAACGTCCTGTCAGTACTAGCGCCAATACTGTAATTAATCTTTCAGAAATATAAATTAATCATAGAGAATTTGAAAATTGTTTGTGTCTCTTTTTAACAAATCATCAGTAAAATAAACTGAGTACACTCAAATAATTTTTTAGTTTATTATCCAGACCAACAAATGTACAACATATATATATTACTACTGTTTTATATATCATAAGTACTCCTACATGTTTCAATGCATCTGGATCATTTTCAGGGAGTCTTAACCTTGTGCTTGCTAAAGTTACAAAATTATTAAAATTATTAAAATTACCACCCAATAAAAGCAGTAGATTAAAATATTCACATCAAAATATCAAATAATTTTGTCTTCCATTTGTTCTTTCTCTTATGTTACTCACCAGTGTTCAAGAAAAAGAACATAAATTAAAAAAATGACATTGCTTATTAGACATTAAATGTTAATTTCTGGAGACATTTGCAAAGCTGTAACATGAATACAGCCATCCTCTCTTTCATTATCTAATCATCTTCTATGTTTATCTTCACAGTATTCATCTTTGAAAAGAACTTTTTACAAATATCAGTACTTCCAGTCTGTTATGTTTCTATGCAGTCAAAAATTATCAGTACAAATGGAATTTCTGTAAGTCAACAAATGTACTAGCACAGAATTTATTTTTTATGTTTCAAATTGTGCAGCAAATCTATAATTTACAAACAAAATTCATCTGGAGCAGTTTCGGCATTTAAGTGAGACAGTGATGAGAAAATGCTGAAACTGTCCTCATGTCTTTAAAATCTTTTAACCAAGAGCTAAGTTGTTGTTGAGGATCCACCATCATATCAGCATATTTCTTTGTGCCAGTAGGCTTTTCAGTTCTTGAGTTGAAAAGTGGGCCAAATGGTAAATTAGTTATTTATCAAATTTCAAATGTTTCTGTTGCATGTTTCTTGAATTTTACTGTGGGACACATCGCAAATACAGAGAGGCTGCATTTTGTTCATCACTGTCCTAAGTAAGGTTGATAAGCTATGGTGTTATGGTATCTCCTCATTTCAGATTATTCTAAATAGGAAACATATTGTACAAGTTTATCTATTCAGGCTAACACAGGTATCAAACACATTTTAATCCATGTAACTAGTTTTAGGGGTATACCAAATTCAGAAAAAGTGTTATACAGAACTTCCCTCCTAACCGAATCAAAGGCTTTCTTGGAGTCTATACATATATAATCCACTGTTCCTTGTTATTTCCCTCTTAGGTGTGTTTGCAAAATTAAAAAGTGCCTGCCCGCCCACCTGCCTGCCCAGAACAACTCAGCTCCCAATGGACAGATTGTCATGAAATTTTATATACAAGTATGTTCCAAAAATCTGTGAAGAAAATTAAAGTATCATTAAAATCTGATTAACAATACCATGTACTTTACATGAAGACCTATATACTTTTATGACAGTGTCTTGAAACTTTTTTCTGTCATTCATGTTGTTTATCAGTTAATGTGGAAGAACATGGTACAGCTGGACAGGCCACATAAAGCAACAAAACATGACACATGCACTTTGCATTTTGGATAACCAAGGTTATAGACACATCCCCAGAACATGTCATACCTATTGCTTTTCAATGGCAACAATGGTCAATGTTATTTCATACATAATTGCCGGCCTTGTTCCTCACATGCCTCACAAATGCAGAATAGTTGGTCAGTAGTTGATCTATTACTTCAAAATACACAATGATGACATCCAATAATATCTTCTACATATGGATTTAACCTTCACAGACATATGTTGGACAAAATTTTGCATGTAGTTCATAACAGTAAAGTGCTCCGATTGATTACTGCAATCAGTTTATTGCCATGTTTATATATGGGTTCAGTTGTGGACTCCAACTGCAGGTGAGGTAATTTCTCCTTAGTCCTAACAGATTATAACAATATTTCACCTCCTGCTCAAATCAATTCCACCAGAATTTTAAAAAAATTCCTTGGAAATTTATATCTTTCACACTTTCCAATAGCAATCACAGACTCAAGAAATTAGGTTCATGTACCAATAATTCAGCTGCAAGCTTTCCAATGTGCCTGATATCTTTAACCCCACATATGCGCAATAGCTTACAAAAGTTACACTGTTCACCTATTCAAAACATTGCATTGTGGAAATCTCCAAGAACACGACTACTCTCAACCACTACCTCATTAATCACATTTACTTTTGCCTCCACACAGATCTCTAATACCCTTTTTCTTGCAATTTATTTCAAATTCACAATTTTGTGTCACAAAGTAGTCACTTTGAATGCAGAGCATGAAATGGTAGAATAGCACTGATTGGGATCTTAGAGAATATATACTGGGAAAATGACAGTGGTTCTATCTCAATGGTCAGTGATAAGCTCCTACATCAGCAATGCACAAGCTTCACATTCTGCTACTGACGTTGGTTTAACCATTCACATACAAAGAGTTAAGTCGGAACTCTTACTTACTTAGCTGTCAATGGAACACAGACACTTCTATTCCCAAATATACTGCAAGTGAATTCGTCACGATTACAGGGCTTGGAAGATGTATAAGTTTCTGGAAATTTACAAGGCTCTTCATCTGACATGTCTCCACAATCATCCACATGGTTACAGAGAAGAGTACTATCAATGCAGCGACCATTGGTACAGGAAAACGCCCCAGTTCCACATGTCACAGGAGCTGGAATAACAATTCTTATTTAAGCTGCTGTAAATATGCAAGTTCAAGAACAATTTTCAGATAATCAAAATCATGAAAAATTTCCCCTTATGTGGGATTTACATCTATTTAAAACATCTATGGCACTGATTTTCCTAACAATATCAATGTTATATTACACGAGGTTACATAATTGAACAAATATCATATACATAGATGAGCAATAACAGACATCAAAACAACTGGTTTAAATAAATTCTTCTCTTCTGGGTTGTTATGCAGCATATGTTTGTGAATTGTTGACAGATGTTTCATGACAGCCTATCCATTCCATCTCCACACTGCCTTTCAACCCAGAAGAGTGAAGACCTTATTTACACTGTAGTAGAAGCCCAAATGTTTAAACAAACTTTGTCATCCATGTCTCATAACCAATAAATGTGGCATTTACATTAAATAATAGAAATGGTGGGTTCTAAAGGAGCTGAGACTTCCTTATTTGTTACTAACAGTACTTCTCCAGAAGTCTTTCAATTTACTGGCTGTACCTGCAGCCAAATTAATTTCTTAGTGTCCCTTGAAGACCATAACGTAAAAACGTGCATCAGTGAAATAAGTATTGTGACAAGACAATTTCCCACTGAAATGCCTGAAGGAAGTTTTGCTAGTTATGTGTAATATCATGAAAAGACTGTGTCATTACATTCATATGGGTTAAATATTTACTGCTACTTCCATAATAATATTGCTTTTATTACCCTAAAAGCAACAGCCTCCCCCCATTAGCCTGTTTTCTCACATAACACATGCACTCAAAGAGATTCTGAACAGTTGTAAGATTTTCTTTATTCTAGTGGTGGTGTTCTCCACATGTCCAAGTGTCTGACAGCAAATAGTTTGTCTTAAGCAAAATGATTTTTTTCCAGTTCAGAGGGCATAACACCACTGATAATTCACATTAATTAATCTCTTTTTGTTAGTTATGGTCACATGATATTACCATAGACATACTAAGTACTAAGAACCTTGTCAACAGTTTTGATTCTTTAATACACTGGTGAAATTTTGTTACTTAAACAATGAATGGAAAATAACAACCTTAATAGCACTCAATTTTAGGCACTTAAAACATTTTTTTTTTTCGTGCTGCGTACATGAGTCCTCCCAAAACTTACAGGATAATACTGAGTAACTTACCACAATTATCTTCATCTGAATTATCTACACAGTCCATTTGTCCATCACACACCCACTTCCTGGGAATACACTGACCAATAATGCATCTAAACTGATCGGAATTACAAGTAACTGCAAAAGAAATTAAAATATCAGATTATGTTAAGACTAGAAATAAAGTTTATTATAAAATATATAATATTTTATTTTATGCAATTACATATTGTACTTGTTGTTTTGTATATTGATTGTATGTTTGTGGCTTATTTAATAATGTTGTCAGGAACTTAAAACAGACATCACATGGTAGGATGATTTATGGATAATCAGTTGCAATGTACATGACAGAAGTATCTGCAACTTGCATTCTAATTTCATGGACTATATAAATATTTGCCAAGAGTGAGGGAAACACAAAAATGGTAAATAGCATAGTTGGTCTCTGAGACATGGTTTGAACCTGGGACTCACAAAAGAACATTCAGTAACAAGTGTTAACTTTCATACCTTCAACACAGTTTTCTTCATCTGAACCATCTTTACAGTCTTCAGAACCATCACAATGCCAGCTCTTCAAAATGCATTCACCAGATGCGCACGCAAACTGAAAATCTGATATATCACTAAACTAAGTGATGCAGTCATAATGTTTATTGCTTTGGTTTCCAGTAAACAGTTTCCACCAACAATGTTGGTATTTAAGATTTATATATATTTCATATGATAAGGCAGAATAAAATTGAAGATCTTACCAATAACAGTGTAAAATGACATTTGACATACCTTGGTTGCATTCTTCTGGATGGCAATCCATTTCATCAGTTCCATCCAAACAGTCCCTGTCACCATTACATCTTTTACCAATTGAAATGCACTGTCCACTTGCACAAGCAAACTGGCTATCTGAACATACACCGGACTCACAGTTCACTTCATCTTCACCATCATCTGGGCAATCACGATTTCCATCACACCTACAGAAACAGTCATTATGTTAGTGACATGCTGCTTTCATTATGATAAAATGTATATAAACCCTCATTCTGATCAAAAGTTCTACACAAATTCTACATAAATCTCCATTATAAATTTTAGGTGTTTACTTCAACCCATATAATGAAGTTTCACACAGTCACAATAGATGTGTTAAAAGCAAGTACCACACAGGTTCACACTAGTGTGGTGTCATAAAAGAAGCATATTTTCTTCCCCCACATGGTGCAACAGCCTCTAGTGGGTTAAGGTCTCCTCATTATCGAGGCTTCACAATCACTCTCAGATACACTACAATTTGTAGGACACTTCTGAATGAGTGATAAGTCTGACACAGAGATCTCTACCTGACAACACACAACGCTCACAAGAGGCACGTATCTATGCCCTCAGCAGGATTCGAACCCGCATTCCCAGCAAGCCAGCAGTTGCAAACCCACACCTTAGACTGCACGACCACTGGGATCAGCAAAAGGAAGCACATACATTTTTAAAATTCCCAAACAAGTTACCTGATCCAAATATCATAGTTAATAGAATTAAAGGCTCATATTATACTTTAGCTTGAAGATTCCTGCCAAACACATTGAACAAACCCTAACTTGATTATCTTCTGCATAAATTAGTTTTAGAAAATTTGCCACTTTCAAATATACTATCACCAACTCATAAGCCATTCACTTTAGTTTCTAGATAACTGTGACAGTTTTAAGTTCCAAGCGTAATACAATTACTCTATGAGACAGTAAGAGGAATCAATTTTCACTCTTACTTCTGTTCATGATGTTAGCCACAACAAAATGTGCAAGATGTACCTCATTGTTCCAGGAATGCAAAGGTTCGCAACTTCGCATTTGAACATATCTCCATGACAATGGACACGTGTAGAACATGTTTTATTGTGAGACAACACCAGTCCAACTGGGCATAAACATACCTGCAAAAATTTTCATTTGAAAGTATTCGAAGGAGAATTTACAAAGGGCTATGTTCTATTCTAAAAATAATATTTCATACCACTTCAAAAAATGGGGTTTTCTACAGAGCCCTAAACTTTACCAAGCAGGGATGGGTAATAATAATCTTCCAGGATATAGTGCTAGCAGCCAGATTTTAACTGGGTTCTCAGCAAGTGATACTGTTACAAATGAAAAATGTTTACATCCTTGTAATGAAACCTTAAATATTCTAGTAGAAAGTACTTATGTGAAGTTAGTTAATGTTATTTATTTTTAAAAATTGTTGACAAGTTCCTGAAATAAAGTGATGTACATATATATATATATATATATATATATATATATATTTGAATGTGTAGCACTTGTATTTCTGGAAATACTTCTGTTGCTGCATTAAAATTCTGATTTATAAATTTAGGTTTTCATATGATAAATACAAGAACAGGTTACACAGAAGCCAGCTTCATAAGTTTGGCATGTGTATATATCAGCTGTTTATTTACTGTTATGTATTCAGACACAACACTAATAGCACAGTCTTTCAGATGATCAGTACACCTTATGTTGGGCTCTAAGAATATCTGACTAGGTTCTGTGTTTGGTCTTCCTCTTGCAGTGGACTGAGTATTATTTCCTTGCACTCATTACCAAGAAGTTTTGAAACAAAAAGTGACAGAAAATTTTTGAATGTCTATTTCATTAACAATGGGATGATTAAAATAATGTGCATACTCAATACAGCTATACCAAAGTGGTGAAAAATAAATTTCAGTTTAAAAAACACACCACCTTTGCAGCTAATCAGATCAGTTGAAAAATTAGGCATATTGTCCAGCTTAGCAAAATCAGACTACCTCAAAATCAAGAAGTATTTCAGCAATTCAACATGATGATGCAATCTTGAATAGGGGGTCACCAGCACAATAATGTGACATCTGATAAATAGTGAATGCAGACATTTGTAGCATAACTTGCAAGAGAAAAATGGGACAGACCTTGAAAGATATCTCCATATCACTGTCTACAGCTTATTTAAGAAAATGGTTATACAGTCAACTATTACACATTGTCAATTTCAAAATTCCCTGTCTTGCTAAAGAATAAATCTGCAAATTAATTTTTTTTAACTTACTGCACGTTTGAGAACTGCTGCACAAATATGGCTGCATCCTCCATTATTTTTCTGACAAGGATGATCCACCTTGGCCTTGACCTTACGTGCTGCTACCAATTTCAAGCTCAATTCACCAGTATCTAAAATAAAGTTGTTCTGTAAATATTAAGTGCCAACAGTATCACTGATCAAAGTGTTACAGTGTAGTATGAATAGCAACAAACGACAGTGTGACATTAATTATTTTTGCATACATACTCTTTCCATAATAAATGGTCATCTTTATGTATGATGCATTAATTTCTGACCAGTATCAACAAAACTCAGTGTGCACACAGATATTTCCTGAAAATGCATACACAACCTAGCATAAACATTTATCCTCCTCCACATACTATTCTTTTCTCTTTGAGAGGACAAGGTGTTTTCCTTTCTTCAGTCAACAATTATGAACAATGCAGTCTTTATGAAATAATAGAAAAGTGCACCTTATTTGTAAAATATATCCATCTATTCATCTGTCCGTGCACCTCACACAGTGCACCATTTGCATTCTTGCTATGTTCATGTCAACTGTCTCATAAATATGGCAACCTTTTTCCATATATTAAAAAGCAATTGTAAATATTACTTTAAAGTTGTCCATTCCATGAATTTTCAGATCAAAATACTCATTTTATTGCACCAACTAAATGCAAAGTATTAAATACATATGAATATTAAACACTTTTCTTACTTTTTCTTTGTATAAATCATATTAAACTATATAAGAAATGTTTCAATCATATTTTAACCATAAGTTTTTAGAAACTGTTTAAGTTGTACCTTTTATGCCTAATTGATATCTACATGGAAGTTACTACAGACTGTAGGAATTTGCAAATAATAGCTTATCATTGGCAACTTGTTTACAACTTGACATACTGTGCTACCTGAAAACTGTACGTTTATAAGGAAACATGTTGTAGATAAGTCTTTAATATTCATTGGTCTATAATACTGTGCATTTAGTTTGTGCAATAAATTCAGTAGTTGTAAGAAGTTTCTTTTTCTATTCATTATTCAGACCAGCAAAAGCATTTGTTGGTCCGGAAAACAACTGTACAAGATGCACAGTACATGCATCAAAATAGTAGAAGCTCAACAAGCAAGATTGCATAACATTTATTTTCCTATTTTGTTACTCCTAATCCCTCTCTTTCTACAGCCGATAATCTGTATCTCTGTGGATCATCACACTTTTTTCCTGCACTAAATATAATATTCACTTTAACACATTTTCCTGCAAATAATTCATTCGATGAAATTTATTTCTCCGGGCCATCATTTATTAAAAAATTTAGTGCATTTTAAAGGGGTTTTTAGTTACTGTAGTAAAATTGAGGGCCAGTAATAAAAGGACACTTCAAACTTCCCAGTATGGTGGACAATTGGGAATCACGGTTCTTATGCTGATGCAGTCAAGAATTAAAACAATAGAGTAGGATTCTTTTAATCCAACACCCATGGGAATGGACAGGTGCTGGACTATCAAATATTCTGGGTTACCAAACAGTACCTATACCGACCTAAGCTCTTACAGGTAATTTTCTATGACTTCTTCTACATGTGGGTTGCACAACTAATTGGAGAGAAATTAATTTCCTGTTTCCTTCAGCTGCTGATTTAGAGGTGTCAGAGCACCTTTCTATTGTTGTCTGGAATGTCTTTAGTTTCTACAGCGATGCTGAAGGACCAGATAACTGTGGATCAGAGTCTTTATAACTGAAGAAGTTGACTCAGTAGAATAAAAGGGGTCAGGAGATATCATAATGCTTGACGTATAGACAACCTTATAGGCCTTTTGGGGGACTTTCAGACTTCGGCCCTATTCTCCTTAACCAACAAACAAAGTATTAGCATCTCGGTTAAAGAAATTCTACTGTACTCACTAAAAAACATTCGTTTCATTCGATTATGACTGTATTTGTTGACCCAATAAATATAAGGTTCTTCTGGCCTCGTCCAATAAATATCAAAGGAAAGTGATGAAATATCGTACAGTGTACCAAGTTGTTCTCTGAACGGATGTCTGTGCATACCTGTTAGGAAAAAAAAAAAAAATGTAAAGACAACACATACTGAAACCACTGAACATTGCATGCTCAAATCTCATGTTAGCAATCATAGCTTGTGCCCATGCAAATAAAGTTTTATTAAAAGTTTAGGTTATTTAACACCATCACTTCTGCTAGGGTGCTCATTAAGACACTAGCTAAATTGCCTACTCAAGCTACAGTAATAGAGTGCAGTGACAACTCTTAGATGGTTACTGGTGAACTTGCAGTATCTGTCTTATATACCCCTCAAAATTACCGAATGTGCATTATACACAGGTCCCACAACGTTCCTTGGCACTCAGGGTGCACCAAACACCAACTTTCACATAAGAATTGAACTGTGCAGATGAAGATAATTTCCTCTTCTCCAGCATCTCTTTTGGGTGCTCAGGTATTCATGCTAATGAAACCAAGGCTTGTCTTAAAAAACATAAAATTTGGATCAAATTTGCCATCATTAACTCACTAAAGACACCAGTTACAGAAATTACTGGATAACATGGTTTTGACCTGCATGACCGCATTTTCAGTAACTTTGTAGAAATTCTCACACCATATTATGACAGTTCCATTTCTTATTCAAGGTAACTGAAAGAGGATTATGAGGCAATCCTTCAAATAAATATGTGACAATGTCCAATGACGTCCTGGTTTCCTGTCTATTAACATAACAGTATAGTTGTCACCTTATTGTGGAAGATCCTTAACAGTGTGTCTGTGGGTAAATTAAATCCAAAATGTTTTCTTCTGATTTTTCAGACATTTCCTAGTGTATTCACAATTCACATGAGATTTGTATAGTATTCTTGTTGCCCTACTGTCCCCTTACGTGTTTCCAGAATGCAGAGAAGCTTGTATGAACTAAAATAAAATGGCCTCTACATTTAAAATTCCACTGTTTTACATTCTTTAAATCATACAACTCAAAAATTTCTGTAACTAGTAAATTCAGTCACTTTACAATGGCAAAGATCACTTTTCTTCAGCTGAGGCTCAACTTTTTATGCATATACACTGACAAATCTCTTTCTAAAAAACAATGGAAAATATATTTGTTTATGTATTGTTTTCTTACCATCCACTCCTGCACTAGCAATCTTATCTGCAGCAAATGAATCAGTCCAGAAGATCCTGTGCAAGTCCTCATCATAATGCAATGAGAGGAACTCTCTATGCAAACCACCCTCAACTACATGAATACGACCTCCTTTACCATCCATATTCAGACGATCAATGTGACTTCCACTGCCTTTAAGATAGTCACCAGAGAATGCTACAAATATTACTCTGAAACATTAAAGAAAAACATCTAAGGCCAGTTTCTCTACTGATGACAAGTTTAAGGTTCTCAACAAAGATTTATAATATCTGGGGATTTAAAACTTTTTTTTTTCATCCATAGGTATAACCTGATCTAAGTTTCTGTACTTGAACATCAGAACAAAATCTTCTAGATGTAACTGTGCTAGGCTAGTAAAATGAGTTGCCAAATCAAAATTTGTAAGGTCAAAAACGTAGAGTAGTCCCTGTCCATGATACGAAGACATGTGGAGGGAGTAAAACACAGTTCCACTAATTAACCTCAGCACCAAATGGATAATAGTGGTCAACTTCACACTCCGGCCGCTTTATCCCCCAGGAAGAAACCCATTGTCCATTGAATAGGAGACACAATCAGAATTTTTACTTAAGTTTTATAACCCAAATGAAGTGGCAAGGTTAACTGCTAACACAGCATACAGATAGTTATTCCTGGGTTTACGGAATATGTAGTCTTGCAGGCAGTTACCAGTGTTATGGAGGAAAAAGTTGCCTCTCTTCAGGGTACTTCAGGAATCTTCTACACCTGAAGATGGAAGTAGCATATTCGTCCAAAATGTGTATAACAACATACAATACTACATGGTGTCATAACTCAAAGACTACAATTTAAAACTCTGCTGCCATCAAAACTCAAAGTATCACCACTTTATGATTCATTACAAGTTATACAACAAAATTATTTTAAACGTTTTTAAATCTTATCACCAAATTATATTTCTTGATTGAAGTAACTAATGATGAAAAATCACACATTAGTAATTGGTTTATTACTCTTATTAGACAAAGAATTGTTACACCAGTAATTTTCCTTGGATTCTTCATAATCTTCTTCTGCACAATCTGGAAGATGATTTTTCTCCTCTTACTTCCTTTCTATCAACAACTTGGAATTACAGCAGCCCCAGTAGTTTTCACATTGTTCTTTACATTGACCCCCCCCCCC
>Ga0123357_10009370_pt1 | contig 12359 bp, 7 predicted proteins | sample TergutEmb28metaG_FD_89873 | JGI IMG/M metagenome (GOLD analysis project Ga0123357, IMG submission 89873) | Embiratermes neotenicus P4 segment gut microbial communities from Petit-Saut dam, French Guiana - Emb289 P4 | ecosystem: Host-associated > Arthropoda: Insects > Digestive system > Gut ... | reverse complement strand
TTTTCTCTTCAAAATGCAGTTTGTTTCATAATTCTAACGTATTTGGTTCCTGTTTTATTCACATTTTATATACAGAGTGTGCTAAAATTTAAAAAAATAATTCCAGCGCCAAAAGGTTAATGAATTAATTATATATGGGATAAATATACCGAAACCAGCAAAGACCAGAACAAATGCTAAATTTCATGTAGCCATGAACAGGTTACAAGTGAGGAATCAATGAAGTCGAAGGAAGGAAAGAAATACAAGTTCACAGTACATCAAACACTAGAGAAAAAAAAAAAAGAAAGAAGAAGAAGAAGAAAAAAAAAAGGACAAACATTATCTACATGTTCCTTGTATTTCCTTCCTGTACTTGGCTAAACTGTGTAATAGATGCAAGAGAAGAAATGTCAGAGCCAGGGACAGCACTAAAAGTTACATCAGTGTAGGAGAGTTCATAACAAGCAAGATATTAAATACTGGATGTGTATAACATCTATCATTGTAAATTTTGTTTTAATGCAGGGAAGAAGACAAGAAACCTTGAATAAATCAAGATATTTTAGGACTCTGTTCAAATTGAAACTTAAGCCACAACCACCAGAAGGGTGACAGCATTCTGTAACACCTATGTGAAGGAGCAATGAGTTAGGTCTTGTAGAATAATTTATCACTTGATTCCACCTACTGCCCTTGTTAGACAAATTAATATGTGCAGTGAATAATGAATAATAATATGGAAGGAAATAGCTGTGGTCTAATTTGAGGTGTTACCCTGGCATTTGCCTGGAAACATTTAATAAAAACATGAAATGGTTAGGATGGGTGGTCAGTGGGCCAAAATCTGAACCTTGAGCTTTTCAAATAAGAAAGAATGCTACTGAACTGATCACGTAGTTTTGTCATCAAAGGTTTTATTCCACATCAACACAACTGATCACTCCAGAAGACTTCAATGCAGGACAGATGCATTAATATTCACTCACCAACGTAGAGTTGTGGGGTAGCAGAGTGTAAGAAGTCTGTTTCAGCAAGACACGAGTTAAGATGATAGTATGTGTCATGCAGGAGCTGCACTTTACTGAAGTCACCTTCATCAAAATATGCATGTGTGATGAGAGCCATTTTCACCTGGATGTGACCATATAGAGGAAGCGTACTAAGAACACACACTGACTTCTGCACTGTCCCCCGAGTAATATCTGCAGTAAGATTCTTTAGTTTCTGCAATAGTGAGTTAAATAACAAGTTATAATTTGCAATCATAAAAGTCTCCAGTAAAGTGCTACAAGTTATGTTCCATACCTTTATTCCAAGCAGCATTTATGAAATATATTTCACACATTCAACTGCAGAGTTCATTTACATGTGCTACTACTCCATATCACTAAATAAATCTCACCCCATTAACTTCTGTTCCATGTAATGGAACCAGTTATACATGCACACTAACAAAATAAACCTGCTGATATTGGTGCTTCATTATAAACAAGCACAGTAAAATGTATAATGTATATCTCTTACCTCTTCAACATGAAATGTCAAGAAGTAATCACATTCCAATAAAACTGTGCAAATTATGACCCTTACAAAATTACAGCTGTATATACATATTCATGTGTTCAATCAGACTGTACAAAAAAATTTGTGCACAAAGACCAGGTTTTTAGTAGAAAATAGCCTTTTTGTCAAGTTTTACAAATAACACTACTTAATAACCAGTCAATAAATCTACCAGTCATATTTACCAGAACAGAAAAATAGTCTTTTGGTCTGAATATCAGTGTCAAATTCTTAACATACTTATTAGTTTCCTTACCATATTTTGTAATCTTGTAATTGCTTTCTTTGTTACCTGGTACTAACAGCTCCATATTGTGTGTGTGTGTGTGTATGCTGCCTAGGTATCACAGCAATACCACAGTACGCCACCTATTTATGTTGCACTGTCTATCACCCAAATTGGTACTCAGCAAATACATAATAACAAATATTTTACTTCAAATTTCATGTAACTAACAATAATATGATCTGCTTGTGTGAATCCCTCTGTTTCAAATTGAATGTCAGACATACAAAATAGCATGACACTTGCTTTGCACACATACACATCTCATCTCCTAAGTCACACACCTCAACAGGAATCTGTCGAAAACAGGATATTCCATACACGGTCTGTTTTGGATCCGACAGACTCGGTAAATGGAAAAAAACGGTGTCTTCATCAAAGTTGTGGGAACCATCCGGCAATGCCAATGTCGGCAGATACTTCCAGCCTGCAGGGCAAGCATGTGGATCTCCCTCCAGCAATGGTGGAAAGGAATATTCCACCTGAAATTATCTTACAATTAACTTTGGTTCCTGCTTCAACTTGTGTACCAAAACATAACCTCCTCCACACACCACACTCGTACAAACAATCTAACCTCCTCTCAAATTTACAAAATCCGTTATTTACGGCGAAGGGTATGAAATGTACCTGACATCCCTTTTTATGATGGAAACCTATAACAATTACGTGAAGAATTGGTCCACTACTTTCACTGCCGTTTCTATGCTCCTTTGCCATTGCTCTCATACGTCAATTACACTCCTCATCGTCCTTTGACACATAGCTTAACCAACGTGACTCATTGATTAGCTACGGGGTGATTCGCACATCGCCCACGACTATACGTTGGCGTTCACCGCTCCATGGCCATGTTCATGAACTTTGCGGTTTACTCTGTCTACGCACATGTGGTAGTGATGGGTACCGTGGTGGGTAAAACGGATCAGAACTGGTGTAGAGCACGCGCAATCACAAGTGAATGGGAATCGACGGCATCAATTGGCTGTAATCCGTGGACTGTTTGCAAGTCCGTATTCCTTTTTGTTTTTTCGTAACACTCGCGGAAGTACTTAGGTACATGACTTTGTATACAACCAAAGAGGTGTGTACTATGCAAATATAAAGACATTTAATGCATTTCCAACATCCATTGAAAACCAAATAATGAATGAAAAGTGTTTTATAACAAAAATAAAGTCATTCCTACTTGATGAACCCCTCTACTGCAGTGAAGAATTTTGTACCTTGTGTAAGTGGGATGAGGATTGAGGATGTGCTTATCATATCCTTTATGGAATTTATGGTATAATTATCAATTTTATAAAATTGCATTGTCATGCATGTCTTTATGGTGAAATATAATGGCAACCGAATACTTTATGTTCCCTTCATAGAATTTACAGTGTAAAAACTGTCAATTTTACAGAATTGTATTGTCATGCATGCCTTTCTATGCTTGTTATCAATTGGCTCTTGATTTTTAATAATGTCTAGTATTAAGGTCTTATCCATGTTCAGTGCCATCTGTGGCTGATTGGTGGAATTTAAATGTGCTGTATATAATAACTGCAAAATAGTCTTAATTGCCTTTGCAACAGTTGCACTTTGTTGTGTTTGTTACAACAATGGCCCAAAACCCAGACATACTAACGGCTCATCACACCATGTGGATTAGTGATTTACAGCCTGTGGCCTGCAGGGCAGAGATGGCCCTTGAACCTGTAAGTGGTTTGTGCTGTCTTTAGTAACAAACGATATTAATATATTAAATAGATTTTGTTTTAAAAGTCTTTTGTGTCACTATGCTAAATCACTTGTGTCTCAGTGGCCTGTGGTTAAAAGAAGTTGTGCACCAATGAAGTTGAACTCTGGTGGTGTCATGTCCATTGTCATTTTGTAATGACCTTTATTGATTAAATAAAAACAAGAAGAGAAATCAACTCAACTGGCAAATTCATGTTTCCATTTACATAAATTAATGCTTTGGCTAGAAGGTTAAAAAAAAGTCTCTTCAGGTACAGGAATGAATGAGGGGTTCAGCAAAAACTAAAATGACTAAGGAGGCCACAAAATGTTGATGAATGTGCTGTAGTTCCACTGCAGAAATTTCAAAATGCAAGTCATATTTGTACTTTATCATGGTGCTATTTGATTGACTTAATGTTCTCTGGCACTATTCAAAATATTTCTTTATATAATGAAGAATATATAACTTTGGAAAGTATTAAATAGATTGCCATATAAAACAAATTTGCTAATAAACATTCTACCTACCATTTCATCATAAACAATAGGGTACATTGTTCTAAAACACCATCTCTGAATAACCAACTATGTTAGGTACATTTTATACAGTAAAATTAGTCCACAACACAATTTACGGTGAGTAAATTGCTAATGCCAAAAAATCATAATTATAGTATAGGTAATCTGTTAACATTTCATAGTACTAAGTTCAGTTAGGGTCACAAACAGAAATTGTTTCTTCACTAGGCTTGAAATGAAATTAGAAACCTCGTCCTGTCATTGTGATGGAAGTCAGACAACAGACAAGGTTTTGAACAACATCCATGACTGTCAAAAGAAACAAGAAATTTAGGGAGAATTTAATCGAACAATTGCAAAATCAACAAAAAATAACTGTCACTTTACAGTGTGCCTTCCATGTGTTTCAGCCTCCACATGGCCATCCTTACAGAGGTCTCTAATAAAGGAACACAGTTATGGCACATTCTGTTGAAGATGTGCATACGTGGAGTCAAAAATATAATATTTAAATTAAAACTGCTAAATATATTTAAAATAGACAAATTACAAATACTTTTCATGTAAGCATTTTACATTTCATGTGAGTATCTATCTCTCATTGCAAACATCTATATGAATACATCATCTTCGTTCTGGGGGAGTTATCCCTGTGATGTTGGTCCATGATTATACCATGGCGGACGACCAAGTACTCAGTCATCTACAGTGACACATATTCAAATGACATGTGAAATATTTATATGAAAAGTATTTGTTATTAGTCTATATTATTAATATTCGTAAACATTTTCTTTGAAAACATTGTATTTTTGATTCCACATACGCACAACTCTAACAGAATCTGCCATTATGTATTACTTTGTTAAAGACCATCCTGAATAGGGCCTTGTACAGGTTGAAACATGTACGAGGCACATCATAAAGTGAAAAATGACTGTTTCTTTTTGAATGTGTAATTGTTGGATTACATGCTATATAATGAATCTACTGCACAGAATATGGAAAACATATAAGAGAAGTAATGTATGTATAACATAACATTGAGGTGCATTCGTGCAACCATTACTGCAGTGGAAAAAGCAATAAGTAATACACATTCTGAGTGTGTGTTTGTAGCCTTAGGTATCCACCATGAAATGTGCATGCACACATTTTCATCTGTGGCCTGTCCGGCTCTCTTATATTCTTCCACATTATCTCATAAATGGCACAATTTTCGAAAAAAATTTATTGAACATAAAATGCGTGTTTTGATTTTCTCTACAAATCTGTCTCAAACATTTCTCATTCTAAGATGAACTGGGTGAGATATAATCACAAACGTACTTTGGTCTCCATGTCAAGTACCCGTTATTCTTGTCAGATTTTAATGAACTTGAATTTTCTCAACAGATTTTCAAAAAAAATACTCAAATATCAAATTTACTGAAAATCTGTTCAGTGGGAGCAGAGTCGCAGAGTTGTTACATGCGGAGAGAAGTCAATAGTCACTTTTCGCAATTTTGTGAACATATCTAAAAATAATTTTAAAATTGCATCAGAACTAGCATGATGTCTGTTCAGACCATAACAGTAAATTACTGTGGTAATCAACATCACTGTTTAATCATAAGCATACAGTGTAATGAAGAAATAATTTATGTGCACATGATTGTGAACTGTAACAACGACTTCTGCATTACCACAGCACAAAAAAAAAGAAAGAAAAAAGGAATAAAACAATAAGTCATTTTGTAACAAGGAATATATTTTACATATTTTCTGGCAAGACACTGTAATTACTTTGGACTATGTAAGTTTGTAACAATGAGGTTTCCATTGAATGTTACGTATATGTGCTGAAACAAGATCAGATCCAGAAACATGCAAACACAGCTGAGCTCCCCCATCAGTGGGTGGGACATACAGAATTCAGCTGCCACGTGGAAGAGAATGTGGCAGTATCAAAAACATGAATGTTGCAAGCATGCTAATATTTATCATGAGTTCCCACATTACTGAAGGGGGCCAAAGTCATAATCCATGGCTACTAGCACACAGCTTCACTTCCAATGTTGCAGCTACTATGGAAGTGCCCTTGTAACATCACACACTCTAATAAAAATCTCTCGGTCTAATTACTACATTACATCAATTGCTAGTATGCAGCCTGACAATTACAACTTATAATCATGAGAAGATGTTTAAATTTACAGCTATCCCAGCTGAGGTTGCACACAATTTTATTTGCAGCTATATGAGTGGAATAAGTCTCCTTGTACTGCAGTCTCAAAAGGGGCTACTGCACCAGTCCGTAAGTATGCAGTACTGGTAGAATGATGTGTGGCAGCAAGAAGCCATGGTCAACCCGCAAACTGCCCCAGGGCCCATTTTCTCTACAACTAATCCCACAAGGCCCATCCTAAGACTGAACCCACAATTTCATTGTGAAAAGCTGGTGACTAGGCACCTCCATGATCTATGGTAGAATTTTAATGTAATCTCTAGAGATATATTTTACATTTTCTGTCATAAACCTTTATTCCTTTTCGTTATAATAAAAATATGTGGCTGTATGAATACAAATTGCTTCCCTCACTTTAAGAGTTTCCATTTTGCAGGACTTCAACCATTTTGTTAAATACTTTATGCTTTGCTCTTATGATAACAGAGGTAATGCCCAGAGTATGACACAGGTTCAGAGTGAAATAATCAAAATCTTTCATCTGGTACAGCTTTAACCTACAGACAACCAGAAATTCATAAATTTAAACTATGGTACTACCAGACTATGTAAGTCTGAAGACAGCCAACAAGGGCAGCAACAATAGTAGCTACATCCAACTAGAACACAAACCATTCTGAGACAAATAGTATTCACAAAGCCAACAATTTGTTCAAGAAATACTTTACAATACAATAAAGCTTAAGAATTAAAATTAATGCCAACAAGAACACGTCCTTTCTTTAAACATACAAATTGCACATAGGTTTAACTGGCCTTACTTCAAATGAACACATATAAAATATCAAAATCAATAAAAAAAATATACAAAGATATATACTTGTATATATACGCCATTAAGTATGGTCTATTCAAAACTTCAAAATAGTTAATTCACAGTTTCCTGCAGATTAAATGATAAATTGTGAATTTTGAACAGACAATACCATTTTGTTAAAAAAAAATTGCACAATTTTAAGTAACATATAAAAACAAAATAAATATAACAACTGCACATTAAGTTTCATAGGCACTTGAGTAAGGTGTCAACATTCACCACAACCAGCAACAACCTATACAACCATGTGCCATCAGAAGCAGGGCTGTAGGGATAATTTCACTATACATGCCCAAGAACTATTTAAAAAGAACACAACACAGAAGTGAAGAAGTTACAAAAGCTGTAAGAAACATGTAATACTGTGTTTATCAACATACACCTGTCAAAATTTGATGCATGATCTCCTGCAGTATCAGATGCCTCACTGAAACCCCTTGAAACCTCTATATACAAAAATTTGCAGACGCCATAATGAACTGAATGCAAGAGATTTGATGTTCTTACAGCAATGAGCGTTAAACTTACAGTCTTCTGTGATGTGACAACACACAGTGACAGACAGGAACCAATGTTTCACAGGATAATTTCAGAGTGTCCCAAAATGTTGATTCCTACCTACCAAATTACATGGCATCACATCCCACAAGACCATAATTTTAAGTATGAGTACATTTACATTTGGTCTGTATGCACAAAAATTCTTGTTCCAGAAAAACAGATCTCATAACGTTAATATTGACAGAACCTGTTAAAATGTACTTAACAATATTAATCTTGGATCAGACAAAACACCTTCTGACCAAAACATGAATGCTTTGTAATACATCTCACCAAATATAAATAAAACCAAAATATGTTTTAAAATACAGTAGGCAAGTACAACCACACTACTGTATAAAAAATACAAAAATTATAAAATGAATTGCCAGAAAATTATAAGTTTACAAAAATTTAAACTGTTTTGACAGAATTGTTATTCTTATTTGTTAACATGCCTGCAGGAACATCTACTCTCTAAACCCTCTGAATATATACAAAGTACCCTTGTCACAGAGGGTAGTAGTGTTTGCTTTCATGAGTACCTAGACTCTTATGTGGCAAGGAGAAGGCATGGGGCAGCTGAATGCACAGTGTGACTCAGCTTATGAGCTTACATCATCTCTTCACAATTATTATCAATGTAGTTCTTTATCCCACAGAAAATATAACAAACACATAACATAAGCATCTGAGGTCGGTGAGGAAGTGACAGTATGAAAACATGCTGGATAGTGGTTTAAACAACTCAACATATGTTTATTGGACCGTGCATCATTGTAATAGTTGAATAAACGACCAACTTGATGTCACTTGCTATTTTATTTCACTTCTTAATATATCCATCATCAGGAGCTTGTGACTGTGCTGTTGAATTACCACATCGGTCGTATTGTTCTGTAAAGATGGAGGATTTAGCGTTAGTGTACATTTATGGTGTTTAGTGGTGTGTGTTTGGTGTGATGTGCTTTGTCGCTTTGTTGCAGTTGGTAGGTGTATTTTCATTGATATTGACCATTTTCTTTTATCCTTTGTAATCACTGTGTTCTCTTGTGTGTAGTATGTTTCAGTGGTTGATTGGTAATTTGGTGCATTGTTAATTGAGCACATAAGAAGTGAAATAAAATAGCAAGTGACATGAAGCTGGTCTTTTATTCAACCTAACATACTTTGAAGTCTAACTATTAAGTGTACCAGTTATGTGAAAATATGTAATGTTATATGCTTCACTGATATGTAATATAACAATGTGATTTCATTCTCCTGTATGGTTGACACTCTGCTAACAGGCAGTCAGTAAAGTGTCCAACAGAAATTAACAGAAGCATTAAATGCTAAATGATTATTAAAGACAGATGAAGTGGCCATGGCTGGCAGATGCTGCGGAAAAATTTTAACAGACTCAGTAAGGATCTCAACAACATAAAATATGAATGATAACATAAATTAATGCATGCTTTATGCTTCTTTGCTATGAGACGAACAAAACCGCCATGTGCTGAGTCACAGGGGAAGGTTCCCAATTTAAGGAGCAAGGACAATGTACCACATGATAATGAGCTGCCTGGTCAGGGATATAGCACATCTCACAGGGAACTATGTACAGAGCAATTATGGGAAGATAATTGGTGGCAAATAACTGTTCTAGTGTAGGCAGTTACCAAATTCAGAGTCTCTTTGTCCAACACAAATCTCACAAAAAGAAACCTGGGCTTAAGCCCAAGGCTCCACTGTGAGAAGCTGGACTCTGCCTGAATATGGCATGGCCACTGTCTTGTTGTAACTGTATTTATTTTTTAGCTCCAAAAATTAGTAAACCCACTCAAACAGGTCATGTTTGCCTGATCAATCCATATTTATCATTACTGAGAATTTATCTAAAATTCTCTGTATGCAAGTATCAAATACAATACACAACAAAATGTGAAACTATGCAGCACATCTAACCACCTAACATATGACTACAACCCTGTTCTTAATGAACAATTAGAGTACTGACACAACAGAAGCCATTCTCTAGTGGTGCAGCCTGGTGAACTACAACTTCACAGTGAAAAGTAATGTACGGAGTACCAAGCATTAGTGCACTAACCTAACTACTTGGCTTACACTACAGCATAGAAGATAACCTTTCCAACAGTCCTACACACATTTTTAATACAAGATTTTCAAATGCATTTTGACACTTTTAAGAGAAGAAGTAGAGGAAAATAACAAATGAACAGGAAATGACTATTACTGTTACAAAAATAATTGCTTTTGGGCATTTTCACAATATAAAGTTGCAAAAACATGTCCAACAGTTCTATTTATATGTAAAATCTTCAAAATGACTGATTGAATTTTCATGAAAATTTGTACCTACAAGTCATAATAAAACTCTCAACAACCTCCAATCATAGTTGTAACAGATACTACACGTATTTCTGAGTGTAATTTGAATCAAACTTGTGCATAACTGTTAAAGGTAATGTTGTTCCTGCGCAAGCCATGAAGGCATACAGAGAGCATACAGGTATAGCTCCACTCATTCCTAACCTCTGCACTAGATCGTGATGAGTGGTCAACTTCACACCCCAGCTGCTTCACCCCCGGGAAAGAACCCCACTATGCACTGAATGGGGGGCAGGGTTGTCTACAAAGTCAGTCTGGAGGTTTCATAGAAGCTGAAAATCTCATCCCTGCTGGGATTCAAACCCCAGATTGTCCAGACCACAGCCTAGTCAATATACTGATAATGCTAGCCCACATACCTATAACTTACACGCAACTCCTTACATGTTTATCAGAGCAAAGAATGTTACAAACAAAACTTGTAAATAAAAATTCACTTTAAGCCCACTATATGTTTACATAAATCTTGTGTTTTTGAGAAAAGAAACACAAAAGCAAATTTAATGTTTGTATGGTGCACACTGCTAAGTTTTATTACAGTCACAATGGTTATGAAATATGTAGTTCCACAGTAGTTTTTGGATACAGTCAAGTAATATTCATTAAAAGGACTACGGTATTACGGTCATGTCATATTTACATTACTAAGACTATGGCTACACATTTTAGTTACCTGTAGACATATTCAAGCCTCTTCCAGACCTACACTGGTACAATGTCTCAAAGTAATACCATTAATGGAACAGCTGTTTTATATTTCTGTACATATTTTGTCTATGAAATGCACATATAGGTACTACTGAAAACACAGCGCTGTTAAGGAGTACCAATCATGTGTATTTCATACATTAAACTACACCCAACCCTTGTTTTATGCCCTAGTTGCATTCCTGATAAAGTGGGCATAAATAAAAAATGACACTGCCATCAGATACAAGGGGTTAGCCAAAAATAATGCGGCATGCCAAAAGGCTGAGAGGGTGAAAACTACGGAGGGGTGTAAATTGGCACAGGGCATTAAAGAAAAAAAAGCATAAAACAAGGGCTGGGTGTATTGTAAAACAAACTAATTCATAAATCATTCTTGTTTTTAAGCTTTCGCCATGTTCTAAATGTAATTTGTTCCTTTTTGGGTAATTCCCCAGCGTCTGAGTTCTAACTGCCGACGTTTTGGAACTCACTATTGGTTCCATCTTCATAGGCAGGTCAATGAAGTATATGCTTCATTGACCTGCCTATGAAGATGGAACCAATAGTGAGTTCCGAAACGTTGGCAATTAGAACTCAGACGCCGGGGAATTACTCAAAAAGCAACAAATTACATAATTCATAAATCGTTCTGCTATGAGACATCGCACCTGCCCAGGTCTGGGGGAGACCTGAGAATTGTTACCATTGAGCTGAATATATAGACCTTGTCAAAGTAATGTAAATATGACACAACTGTAATACCATAGCCCAGTTAACAGACATTACTTGACTATATTTAAAAAAAAAACGGTTGTGTAACTATGAATTTCATAATCAACTTAAAGGGAATTTTAATGCTGAGTAATGTCATAACTTTTACAACAGTTAGCTTCATACTGATCAACTTTCATACTGCAGACAATGGCAACGAAAGATGAAACGTGCCAGGAATTTCACACTGTGGGCAGTTTGAAACTTGTTCACATGTATCTTACAGAGCCTGCTACATAAAAGTACAATCCTACAGTGATTTCTCAAACCTGGGTCATTTCTCCTGGCCAAGACATGACACAACCATAATTATAGGCATGTGGTCTGAAATATTATGCAGTGCAATCAGGATTCTGCCAACTCTTTCAATGCCAAGTTCATTCTTTCTTTCTTTCTTTCATGCCAAGAGTCTTGTGCTTGGTTTATTTCCTAGAATGCTTTATACTACAAGTATGCCACACAAACAATGACTGATCAACAGCACTGATATGTCACTGTGTGCTCCTGATGAGTTTATCTCACATGTCAACAGGCCTGTGCAAAGGTATTTTTAATGTTATATGTAAAAGAGAAAGCAAGGATTTACAGCTTCAAATTTATAGTAAGAGCAAAATTTAAAAATTTGACATGTCTTACAGGTAACACAAATTTCATTAATGGTTCTGTATTTCTCACACTGTTTCTATAATCTTCATAATAAAATAAGCAAACATATTAAAGAAAGCCAATATCAAACAGCCTACAGTAAAGCTTGGAAGAACAGTCCAGGTCTCACCTCTGCAATTGTCAAGCTTGAGATGTACGGAAAGAACACCCCCCCCCTTCCCCCCAACCTCACCCCC
>Ga0123357_10009369_pt1 | contig 12359 bp, 8 predicted proteins | sample TergutEmb28metaG_FD_89873 | JGI IMG/M metagenome (GOLD analysis project Ga0123357, IMG submission 89873) | Embiratermes neotenicus P4 segment gut microbial communities from Petit-Saut dam, French Guiana - Emb289 P4 | ecosystem: Host-associated > Arthropoda: Insects > Digestive system > Gut ... | reverse complement strand
TGTGTGTGTGTGTGTGTGTTTTTGTGTGTGTGTGTTTGTGTGTGTGTTTGTGTGTGTGTGTGTGTGTGTGGTGTGTGTGTGTGTTTGTGTGTGTGTGTTTGTGTGTGTGTTTGTGTGTGTGTGTTTGTGTGTGTGTTTGTGTGTGTTTGTGTTTGTGTGTGTGTGTTTGTGTGTGTGTATGTGTGTGTGTGTTTGTGTGTGTGTGCGTGTGTGCTGTGGTTTCGCATTTTTGTTTTAGGGTCTACGCCTCTCTACATCATTAAAAATTTTTACGATAGCAGTAAGACTTGTCCAAAATGCAAACTCTTTTAATTGCCGACAATTGAAGAACCACTGCTACTGGTAATAAGAAATTTTGCAGTAGGATTATATTACTGGCTCCTACAAATATTCAAATCTGTGCTGTGCAATTTGACGGAGTTGGAATTGTCAAAACCGAGGGCAAGAATTATATTTAAAGAGCCAAGTTTTAAATTTCGTTCCTACAAACTTAAGCCCTTTTGCCTTGAACAAACTTTTGTTACTTCTAACACTGTGTCCATACGGCTGTCCTTCTGTCGGCTATGGTTATGATATTTGGTGAGGAAGAGACTGAAAAATTCATACAACTCGTGTCCTCTATTCATCAAAGCAATGACTTAGGCAATATTAGCACAATCCTCTTACTTAAAACGAATGAGAGTATGACGGTATATCATGCTCTTCTATTCCTAAAAATAGCGTGTGTGGGTTAAGACTTTTCCTGTTCTGATGTAAATTTCTTTATAACGACGCGGTAGACAAGAAAGCTGCTATCAAAACTCCCCCCTCGGACCAAGAATGAAATCAAGAAACAGTTAAAGCAGAAAGTTTTCTTCATTGGACACTGTCTTGATGTTTCTTGTCAACTGATAGGTATGTAGGCAAACAGGAAAATATCTCTTGACCGGAAACATAACATGATCTGCTAATAAGTTACGGCTTCGAAAACGTGGCGAAGATTAAGTACTGTATTTGAAAACGGCCATAACAGAGAACGAATCAAAAATGAGTTCTCCAAAAACTCAAAAGATTCAGGAATGCTTATCGTTTAGTTAAGGATTTTTTTTTTTGCGTCTTGTGCCTAGTCTGAGAATGTTTGAGATTAGGGTACTAAGGACGGTATTTGGGCCTAAGAGGGGCGATATAACAGAGGATTGGAGGAGACTGCACTGTGACGAACTTCGATATTTTCTTTCCTCGCCAAATATTATTCTTATGATCATATAAAGAATCGGATGGACGGGGCATGTAGCACGTATGGGGGAGAAGAGAGGTATGTACAGGGTTTTGGTGGGAACAACTGGGGTAAAGAGACCACTTGGAACACCCAGTCGGTGGCGAAAAATAGTACTAAAATGAATGTTTAAGAAACAAATTGGGTGGCTGTGGACTGGATTGCTGTAGCTCAGGATAGGGAAGAGTGGTGAGCTTTTGTCAACGCGGTCATGAAATTTCAGGTTCAATAAAATGTGGGGATTTTCTTGACAAGCTGAGGAGGTAATGGCTTCTAAGGAAGGATTCTGCTCCACGAAGTTAGTTAGTTAGGTTCCTGCTAATAATGTAGACGTAAAAATGAAACTGACATAGCTGTAATTATATCTTTTGGTATTGGTGTGAAAGGTTGTCTGCCACCCTAAGTGTAGAATAAACATGTAGACTAAGGATACTTGAGAACAGAATAATGAAGGGCATATGTGGACTTACGTGGGAGCAAATTACAGGAGAATGCAGAAAATTATATCTTTATATTTATATAATGAGGGTCTTCGTAAAGTGTTCTCTTCACCAAACTTAACCAAAGCTGAGTATATCTCTCGTACGGGCAGATGAGAAATAAATATAAAAACGTAGACAGAAAACATGATGGAAGGGGAAAAATTTAGTTATGGACGTAAATTTGAGGGTAATATCACGGTGAACTTTAAAGAAGAAGGCGAGGAGGTAAGTTGGATTTATCTGGGTCAGAACGGAGTGCAGTGGCGGGCCGTTTTGAATTATAATGAACCTGCGGGTTCCATAAAAGAGAAAATTCTTGATTAGCTCAGCGTCTGGTGAATTTAAAAAATTACAATTTTCCATGGAGTTGGGTTGGCTGGGTTATCTACTACATATTTTAAGACTACCTGTAACGCCTCATGAAATTTGGTATATTTTTTTTTTATATCAGTAGCATATTTCATTATAATTGATTTTGTACTCGTTCCTGTGTGTCATCTGTGGGTGTTAAAAGAAAAGTATTGTGGACAATAGCAGAACTATCTCTGAAAACATTTTATCTTCAAGGTCAACCATACTGAAATTATGTGTGCTTCACGCTGCATGCATGTAGTCGCAAATACGTAATACCTGCGAGGCTCCCTGTATGAATGAACGGACGGAATTTGGCTGTAGGTACTCACAGCTGCACGGCTGTAATATTCTTCGGCATATTGTCATGTTACCACACTTACACAGCGAATTCTCCAGAGAAGGCAATCGTGTGTTTCCTCTTTCAGTTTCCAGCATCTTCTCGTTTGCGCAAGAACATCCAGTATCTGCTACGTCTTCTTCCTCCTCTTCCTATCTCTCCTATCCTCCCTTCTTCATTTCCTTCAGTAACTTGTTTTAGAAGACAGTTCCTACGCAAGATGTGACCAATCCAGTTAGCCTTCCTGTGTTTCACTGCATGAAGGATGTCCCTTTCCTCCTTGACTCTTAAGTAATATTTTTCTATTTTTCACACGACCGGTCCAACTGATAGCACGTGCATGGGGAAATTCAGTTTTGGATAAGAAAAACAAAATATGTTTGTGAAAATCAAGCAGCAGATCTAATTCCCTTCCAATGAGCGATGCCACAATTGACAGAAACAGGGTACTGTTCATATCTGACCCGATAGCTCGTGGATACCCTGTGCTTCGTATTGCAGTTAGAACAGGTGCTACATTTAAGCGTGGGCCGGGTAGCTCAGTTGGTATAGTGACTGACTACGGGCTGGACTGTCCGGAATCGAATCCTGGTGGGGACGAGATTTTCCGCTCGTCCAGACCGGCCCTGGGGCCCACCCAGCCTCTTGTAAAATGGGTACCGGGTCTTTCTCCGGGAGTAAGGTGCGGCCGGAGCGTGCTGCTGACCACTCACCCCCTTCTAGTGCCGCGGTCGTGGAAGAGTAGAGCTATACCTCTACCCACCCTCTGGGCCACACCGGGCCTGTAACGGGATCACTTTACCTTTACCTTTTTACCATATTCAAGCACCAGCTTTATTTCTCTACAATTCCATCAGGCACTATTTGATAGATTCAGGGTATTTTACTTAAGCCTACCTGTCAAATCTTCTGGAAACCATGTGTCTAATTTTAGGAGCAGAGAAAATCAGTAATTTTCTTGAAATTATTTTTTATCCAAGAGTAATATTTTGTAAATTTTCCCAGTTTTTTTATAATATACAGGGTGGAACGGTCGGTCGGACAGACGGTTGGTGTATAGTCTATAACAAATCTGAACGAGGAAGTGGAAAATCGTAAGATCACTTATCTTCATTGCATTTTAGGAGTGGATAAAAACGGGCACTTAAAAACGTATTCCTATTAAATTACAGACCGGAAGGACGCAGAGATGGACTACAGGAAGACTTGTGGCAGGACTCGAGACAGGATGGCAAGACGAACAGAAGTGAAGACGAAACAGGCCTTTGAGAATAACCCTTGAGGCAGCACTATAAGAATCATATATGCACTGCAATGATCCCTTATGTTCACTGCATACGCAGGCTTTTTTCCCTAAGGGTAAATCTGCAGAAACTTGAAGTTATCTAATGCTGACGTCTATGATACATGGAGCATAATCTACTTTCTTTCTACGTATTCACGACGCGGTTATTAGGCAGCTTGACATCCCCACTTTTTACTAATCTGCAATAAAGGATGTTGGATGAAAATGTAGTCTTTATGTGGATTACATTTTCTCCGTTTCCTTGCGCCCATGTAACAAAAAACTTATCCCTTTTGGCGAAAGCAAAAAGGGGATAAAACGAGAGATACAATTTACTTGTTCTTTTCTCGCTAGGTGGCTGTCGTAGCCACTTTGGCGCACTGCCAATGTGGGCCGGAACGTGATGGACAGCAGAGGAGGTGAATAGAAGTGTTATAACGCAAACGAGAAATCTGTCTGATGCTGCCTGCCACTGGTCCGAAAGACGAGCATGTTGCGTACAGTCAGTGGTTTCCTAAACTAGCGACTGTGAGTCAGAACTTTTGTCATGCGTTCATGAACAATTTTACTGCGACCACGTTATGACTTAATGTTTAATTCTACCTGCTCTGGGCTCCTAAGGATTACTTAAAAGTAAGTTGTTCCTTCTTTCAAATGTTGGGATTTGCTCATGGGTATGTGCGTGTGTGTATGTATGTGTATGTATGTGTGTGCGTATGTAGCCATGCATACATTATCGCCTCACGCGGTGGATCCTCTTTCTAACCCACAGCCGTCGAGAAGGAAGTTTCCCTCCTCCCACATTAAACTTCCAATAGGTGGATGGAGAGAAATCAGAAGCGCGGCCTAGCTGTGATATTGACAAGCGTCAGGCACAATTTACAGTCTCAACGTGATACCAGAGCGCCGACTTAAATCCCTTCTGTTTGCCAAAGCTGTAAAGCTTACACGGCACTTCTCAGTACATTCGAAATATCATAAATTTATTACAGAGTGTATCTACACCCACAGATACACATAAAAGAGAACATGAGATGTAACATCGTGATCCACCGTCCGATAATTTCCTCCCAAACCGACTGTGTCTGTCCTGTCTAAATTATCTCAGATCAATCCGTAATGTGATTACTGCGTTGAATGGTGAACACTGGCTCCCTGCCTGCCTACTCTATAGTTTCTCCATTAACTGCTGTCTAATAAATCTGAATGCTGTCTCCTGTTTCTGTGTCACTATTTATACTTTTGTCTCCGGATTGCTCTCTTAATCTTCTGTCGTTTGTCCACTGTCTGTGACTCCAGTCTGTCTGCTCACTGTCAGCAGCTACTAATTAACCCATTCCTGCTTCAGAGTGACACTTCTGACAAACATGCTTTCAACATCTGTGACCGACCGGACAACGAAAGAAGGTCCTCTCGCGTTTGTTGACCAATTCTTAGGGAACATTACATAAATTTCAGTGGTTACATTTTTATTCAACTTTCTGTGAGAACAAAATGCCCACAGAGTGAAACTGTAAAAGTCACATTCCTTTGGTTCGAAGGTTAAACCATAAATTTGTCAACGCAAAATTTTGGTACTAAACGAGACTTCCAAAAGATCTGTTTTCTCGTAAGAATGCCATAAATGTCAGGGCTGGGGGAGAGAATAAGTGTAATCCGAGAGCGTCAGAGGGTTCTATCCCACGTAGGGTTGCGCACACCACTGCACAGACGAAGATCTGCCCTCCCAGCACCGTGAAACGAAAAAAATGCATAATGTTTCCTTTCCTCGCATGCTGAGGGGTGGTCTGACTGGGATTCGAACCCATCAGCGTTCGGCTACTATATATATATATATATATATATATATATGTATTTGCATGATGCATGTAGACTAAATGTAGGCGAAATTTGTAAACAATTACGTAGCTTGCACTGTTTACGTTGTGCCTTACCAAACATGGCACGGCTGTTCCTAGAAAAGAACTTACCACTCGTTTTAGCCATGCAGCAAAACATTTCAGCATTTGAGGTGCACGTGGATAGCTCTTTAAGCTTACGCCGGTGTAAATCCTGAGGTAGCGGACATTTTGTGAAATGATGAATTTAAAACGACTAGAGGCCAGGACAGGTGGCGGACGCTTGTGAATGCGGTAATGAACCTTCGGGTTCTGTGAAATGCGGGGAATTTCTTGACTAGCTGTGATAGTGGACAAGTATAGAAACACGTTAATCCTAATTATCAGTTTCACTTCCATGAATGTCAATTACATTTTAATTAAATATACATGTATGTCTTAAGTGCCCTCTACGCTCTCAGTTAAACTGATCGATTTTTGTGTGTGACGTCATACCTAACGGAAAAACTGAGTAAACTGAACAGTTTTGATAGGCAATAACGCAGGCCTCAGAACTGTCCTTTCCAGTCGTCTTTCACACAGAGAACTACGCAGCTCACTCAGGGAATCCCAAAATTTCCTCAGTTTACCTGCCGGCACCACGATGGCATCATCTCCAGGCACTTCAGTTTCTAGCCATTTATTCAGCAGATGAGCATGCATGATCTACATTCCTTTTCAAATACCACTTCTTACTCCACATTTTACGCTTTCTTTTCTTCTTTTCGGATAACATTATGGCCGATGTGGCTAGCAAAGAGCAAACGACAGCCTTGTTTTTATCCACCGTAGTCACACGCACAAGAAGACACACAGAACTGACCAAAAAAACTGACAAACCTGATGGGAAACCTGTGCTGTGCCAGAAAATATTCAGTTCAGTTTTTCGTGCAGTTTTTTTTTTCACACAGTTAAACTGCACAGTTTAACTTAGAGTGTATGGGGCCATTTAGGCAGTACAAACTTTTAACGATTCTCCTAGTCCCGAAGTATTGCAAACCCAATGACGAAAGCTCGTATACTTTTCTAGTTATAGACGCTTGTCACTCCAAATTGAAGTATAAGCCATGGATACTAATACAGACGAAACATTTCACAATGTATTTTACTTGTAAAGGACGCGGTTTGAAAATTCATGAGAAGTCTCTTACAGACAAATACGTTTACAAGTGAAAACCATCTGATGATTGACACCCTATGTCAGACATTGACTATGTGCTTGACTGTATGTACTGTACATAAATTCGTACAATATTGAAATCAGTATATTTGTGTTCACTGTCTTATGTAAATATACAATGTAATTATTCGATAATGCAACAGGATGATGAAGTGCGATATATTCCAACTGTAGATTACAGCCTCTTTGAAAGTGACACAGTGCAGAACAATAGATAGGTACATACGAACCTTACGGTGGAACCCGATGCCTCAAAACGTTGATGCCAGTCTATCCTATTGCTGGGGTTACATCGTCACATGTTGACCGCGAGATACTCAAGGCCCACGACTTCCATCTTTTTCTAGATTTTCTTATTACCACCAAGAAAACGCCGGAAGAGTACAGCATATCAAAGAAGCCACAGCTGGTTCTTTCACACTTCCACATCATTCTTCATTCATAATAAATATTATTCAATGGGGAAAATGCTGTATTGAGGGCTACTTCTCAACCTTCCCGTCGCCACCATTATCTGCAGCTTGCCACACGTTCGACTTACGCCATAAACTCGACTAACCTGTCGGTTTGGATCATACTGGAAGATTCAGAACTACTTTTTATATCTTTAGCACGACTGTATGTAACCAACCTGTCGCAGGATTGCGACAGTTTTTATTGACAACCTAAACAAGAAATCGCTCACTGTGGGAGACTACAGTTTAACCATCTGAAGGATATATGTTCAGGTTCTACGTGACAGTAAGTGCATGCCTACTGGGTCTTTATTACAGAGATTATTTAGTGATGTTTATTGTATGAGTACGAACCAGAACTCATAATTTTTCTTTGTGGACACAATGCAGAAATTTGTAATGTTAATGCAAGCGGTACAAACAGTAACCAAGGTTAAAACCCGCAGGACTGCCAAATTAAAAGTAATACTACAGTTGTGACAGCGCAAAATGGTCAGTAGCTCAGAAACCCCGATCCGATAATTACTTATTCAAAAAGAAAACATAAGCAGCATACATAAAAACTGCTCGCGATTTTTGCATTCGGTAGGTTATATCTCCCACATAATTTCGCACCAAACTTCGTTCATGCATGCTGTGAAGTGTTCATGCCGTACAGCAGTCTCGATTCGCGACGGACATTTGGTGTAACGACATGCGCTGAAATCGATTTCCCCGCGATTCTACAGTTCCACTGTTTCCAGTTTAGTAATATTGTCTACCGCACTACAACAAGTGCAATGAACGCCTGCAGTTTTCGGGTCGTGATACTGAATCGTCAGTAGATTATGTAACTGCTATTACCAATCAAAGTATTTGTTATTGCATATTTAACATCGAAGGCCACGTTTTGAAACAAACAATCCAACTGGCCATTACTGACAGACATGATAGTCTTATGCATGTCTGCAAGAGAGTGCAGATTTCAATCATCAGTACAGAATTGACAATAATTTTCGTTTTGTGATATATTTGTGAAGAGGTTCTTATTACAGTTTCAGTTCCTAGCTATTTACGCGAAGTCGACACTGACCGCACATGCACCAAGTATCTCTTACGTCAGAACAAATGTAATTAGGGAAAATCACTTCGCTGCTACATGCTTAGTGATTAATACATAGCAATAAAATATATAATTCTGTAATGGAAATAAATAATGAAACTATTTACATTACAAATGTGTGTAAAACAACACACTGTTGCTAAATTAACCCGGTGGATAACGATGTAAACTTCCTGCCACAACGATGTAACACGCCTCCAGCTGATGGCACAACAGCGATGTCATAGTCACCAAACACAACAACCCATAAAATTCCCCCAGAAAATACACGCATTTAAATACTATTATCTCAGACATAGTGGGCGTGCCAGACGTAATACATAGTTGCACATCCTACACGCTACTTGATTTTGTGCGTGTCCATAGAATGGCATATCTCAGTTAAAGTTGTCCCTCTCTCTCTGCTTCGAGTCAGGGAACTGATACATTGGAAGTTGCACACAATAAATGTACACAATTTTGTAATGTGTACCTCGTTGGTCGCATTACTTGATAAAATTGGAAGTCACGGGTACAATGTATTACAAAATTGCTGCTGCTAAATAAGCACAACTAGATTAATTAATTTGTGCCGTGTTGTTTGTATTGTTTAATAAAATGCATGCAAATTCCTGTCGTTAAATTTCAGATGATATTAGTAATTTAACGGTACGTGTTTAGAGAAATTTTACAGATTTATTAACCAGTCACTTTTACACGAACTGGCATATTACCATGCAAATGTGGTGGAGGTTACGGCGGACGTTAGGTTAGGACCCATATGCCCTTCAACAGTTGCCGTGTGCTCTCAGACGTTGTCGCTTCGTAGGAAATAGTAAAACAAGGACCTGAAAGCAGTTTTGCAATGTTAAAAGCTGCGTTGTATAGCAAAAAATGGCGTCTACTTTCAACAACCGGAAAATGCGTGTTTCCTTAAATGATTAAATTCTTCCGTGATAATTTTTTTTGAAAGTTATTGTTCGTAAATTTTATAGTAATACGTAGTTTTCAACAAAATGTAAATGGGAACAAAAATAGAAAAATCTGCGCAGAACGGATGAGAAGAACAAATATTGTAAAATGTGGATAGAGATAATGACAATTTATTGTATACAGCATATAATTTAACGTAAAGAGATGAATACTAGGGATGTGTACTGGAAAACTCCGTGTTAGCAGACACATCCCTGGGAAATGTAACAATATATCTCACCTACTAATTGTGTCATGAATGTGTTATTACGTAAAAAAAGTGCACCCTTGTACAGGAACTGAGGCTCTGTACAGGCCGTACGGCCCATAGGGGGAGTAGAGGTATAGCTCCACTCTTTCTTGACCACGGCACTAGAAGGAGGTGAAGGGTCAGCGTCAAGCCTCGTCCGCTCTTTACCCCGGGAAAGACCCGGTACCCATTGTACAGGAGACTGGGTGGGCCCTAGGGTCGGTCTGGACAGGTGCGGAAAATCTTGCCCCCATCAGGATTCGATCCCCGGACGGTCCAGCCCCAATAAAAAGGTAAATTTCACCCTAGAACAGGCCACGAAGGCCCAGAGGGGAGTAGAGGTATAGTTTTACTCTTTCTTTAACCTCGGCGCTAGATGGGGTGGGTAGTCAACGCCACGCCCCGGCCGCTTTATCCCTGGGAGAGACCCGGTACACATTGTATTGGAGGCTGGATGGACCTCAGAGCCGGTCTGGACGGGTGCAGAGAATCTTGCCTCCCACCGGGATTCGATCCCGGACCGTCCAGTCCGTAGCGAGTCGTTATACAGACTGAGCTATCCAGGCTCCTGTTATTATGTAGTTCTTCACAAATGACTTCGTGCGTTTCAGCAATAAAAAATAACAGGGTACTAATGTGTCCGAAGAAAGACAACGGCAGTTTCCTTGCACTCTTCCATTTCGCATGGTCTTTAATGAGGGGTTCGTGAAGACATTACCCGCACTTTTTGAATATGAATTCTTATTACCGTGTCCACGAAAGCCTGCAATTGGAACGTCTTCTGAGACAATGTGGCATGAAATCAGTCCAAGCTGGACGCTGTCATGAGGTTTTGCGAAGTGCTAGCTTTTAACGGTTACGGAAAGAGAAACCGGAACACCATCCATTTTCAGCTGTCCGTAGCTGCTTAAATGATAGTCTGTTTGGTTTAACACCGTGTAGGGTTATAGGATGAGACCAAGCTTCCTCCAAAACCTCGGCGTCAACCTAAAATCCTACACAGTTTCCAAACCGAGCGGACTTTTATTTAGAGGATGTCCGCCCCTAGAACTAGAAAACCAGCATACCATATCCTTTCTGATTTACAGCTTTAATTCATTCTCCCACTGGACACAATAAAACCGCTAAGACAACGACTCTTTAGGTTTTAATACTAATATAAACGGTTCGTAATATGATACGTTTTTACGGTGAGGAGTTTTTAGCACCTTGCCCAACCCCCCCCCCCCAGCTGGAGGACCACCCTTTGTCGGCTGTCCGCGACTGCTTATTCAATATATTTTCGCAGTTACCCTCCATATTGGAGGCCGTTCCTCCGTCCGCAACCTGAGGACTCGCCATGCCGTGGTGACAGGGACCCACTTATCATGAAATACTAATACTAGTACTAATACTAATACTAATACTAGTACTAATCTGTAACGTGCAGATGAAAAAGAATAACAGTATTAGTGGATCAGAATTAAACCTCATGACCATTCACGCACGAGTCCAACATGCTGTCTCATGAGCTAATTTTGTATAGACAGATAGGTCTCTATAGTAAATTAACGTTATTCACATCTGGTGTTAAAACACGCGGTTTTGTGCGTATTCGGTACAGAGACTTGCAGCGCGCTGGATGATCCGAGGTTCGAACTTCGGTGGGGGAAGAAATTGCTCTTCTCCATACACGTCCAGACCGGGCTGGGACCAAGCCAGCCTCCCGTGCAGTTAGAAACATGGTTCCTTCACAGGGGAGAAGCTGCCGCTGCGTGGCTTTGACCCCCCACCCCATGAAGCGCCGAGATGAAAATGGGTAGAGCTAGACCTGTGCCACTTCTCTGTGCTACATATATTGCTATAGGATGAATTTTCCTTTACTTATGCATGATTTGCGCATATAACTAAATTTATACACTAGGAAAGTAGCTGCATCTGTTGCAGCAGGATTTTTTTTTTTTTTTGAAAGGGGCCATCCCGTTGTGTACTAGTAAATATATGTATATTACCGTCTAAAACACAGCATATGTACATCAACACAGTAATGAAATATCAATTACATCAGGGTTACATGTTTCGGCCGTGAAACGGCCATCATTAGGCCAATGCAGAACATATGCAAGGTACAATATAAGTGTGCACTCTATGGGGTCCCAGAGTTTGTTCTATATTTTTCGTCCGCACTTCAAACTATGTTTTCCACTGGACGGACATAATACTGCCGTGTTTCCAACGATCGACAAATAACCATTCAAATCACCATCTGACAAAACTGCTGTGTTGTGTTAGGCGGTGATTTGCATGAATACTTGTTGATCTCGTAATTTCCTGCCTGTTTTTGACATTCGAAGGATACTTAACCTTACCTTTCTATTAAAGGTGGGAGAAGCGTTTTTGATTGATGCCCTGAAGAGTAATGTAAATTCAGTTCGGAGTGACAATTGTTTTATTTGACATGTCCCTTGAGTAGCAACGGAAGGTTTAAGGGATTCTCGCCCAGCTTGACTGGTGCAAAGGAATCGTAAGAGTATTCAGGCAAGCCCTCGTGAACAGCTTCGTTTCGTGCCAGTGGAGAGACGTAGAACAACGACCTAAAAAAATGCCTGTTAAATACAGGATGATTAAACGTCCTTCAATATTGGAGCTGTCCTGAATTCGCACTGTGTAACAATAAGCGCGGTGAAATAACCAGCGTCATGTTCTCACCGATAATTTGAACTACAGCCGTATTAGATAACACTGAATGTGTTCGTAGTACCTTGTATATGTTGTTTGTATTCGCGATATTTAAAACGAACTTTAACAGTAATGTTGTACTTTGGAGGGGGGGGGGGGGGGGGGAACACAGA
>Ga0123357_10009368_pt1 | contig 12359 bp, 4 predicted proteins | sample TergutEmb28metaG_FD_89873 | JGI IMG/M metagenome (GOLD analysis project Ga0123357, IMG submission 89873) | Embiratermes neotenicus P4 segment gut microbial communities from Petit-Saut dam, French Guiana - Emb289 P4 | ecosystem: Host-associated > Arthropoda: Insects > Digestive system > Gut ... | reverse complement strand
TTTGTTCCTTGCTAAAGTTATATTACAGTATTCACAATTCAATTCGTATTTGCAAACGAGGTGTTGTGGCAGCATATCATGTTGTGGAGCAGTGGCTAGGTGTGCGTCGTACGACGCACACCTCAACACATTCCCACACAACATAATATGCTGCCACAACACCTCATTTGCAAATATGAATTGAATTGTGAATACTGTAATATAACTTAAGCAAGGAACAAAGCTCCCTGATGATGATATAACAAGATCGAAACATGTCGGAGTGTTTTAAAGTGTTTTAAAATTGTTTTGTGTGAAATTATATGTGCATTCGTTGGTTGATAAATTGAAGTGATTCTACGAAAATGCACGGTGCTACAATAAGATTTATAAATAAAATTTAGTTATTTTTTGTACGTCACGTATGAAGATTGCGATGTAAAGTAAGTTACAGGCTAAATCGTCCACGTGCCTAGGAAATCTGAAACGCAACGCGTGCTTGACTTCGGCAACAGATGGATGCTGGTGGTCGGTCTCCCATTTCGGGCACTTCTTTGTGGTGGCTGTAGCTCCTGGTAGCCTTGCATAGGCGACTGGGTGGGTCCAGAACCGGTCTGCACGTGGTATCGAAGATAATACCTCCTGCCCCTTGACGAACCCCAGTCGTCTGGTCCGTAGCCCGACTGTTTGGCGTTTTGCACATGGAGCTACCATGGCCGCACCACTTTTTGTATTGGCCACATGTCAACCGCCACGCTGCAGAATCTGGCCGCACCACCACGCAGTGTGAAAGATTTCATATGGTTTACTGATGCATTGTGGTGGTGAAGCCAAGTGGCTCCGTGTGCTCGCGCGACCACAATATTAAACATCTAGAGAGGGACGGTGTGAAAGATTTCATACGATTTGGTTATGCAGTGTGCTGAATTGAGGGAGGTAGTAACATTGCAACGCGTAGCAAGAAATTTTGTGAACTTAGGGAATATCAGTTTCATGATGAATGGGTCGGTTATTTGGCATGGGGTTCGATTCTCTGCTGGAGGTTCAAAAGCCTAAATGTATTCAACATTTCTGAAGTTCATGCTGAGTTTGAAGAAAACAGGCTGTATAATAGGCTACATGACAACGGAATAAGTTGGTGAAGTGGAATTGCAAAGTAACATAGGTAAATTTAATAATGTTTTGATGAGTTAGACATGGCTATAACTCGGATCGGCAACAAGAATTTCGTGCATAATTTTGGTGTGGGAGACGTAGTTTGGATGTGAGGAGGATACGCCCATTTAGATATGGATCTTACAAAAATGACGTTGAAAACATGCTTGTGTAGCATATGCACTGGACACTGCATACAGTTGTAAAGGATGCTCCATCTCTTAAGTTAAATATACCCTACAGACACTCCCCGACTTACTTAATCTGATGTTACGCAATTTTATACAATTAGAAATTTGAGGTAGCGACACTTTTGAAACGTACGCTGAATTTTTCCTTGGAACTGAAAGCGAAATCAGACGAAGGTGGCGGAAGAATACTGCTGGGTGATAACACAGAGGGCGGGACCGTCACGCTGCGACCAGTCAGGTTCCATTGTGTTGGAGTTTGGATTTCAGCTGAAATCTCTCGTATATACATTGTATTTGACCATACGTATACTCAGTTCGGACATGCGCCGGACCTCCCGGAATGTTACTATTGCCTAAGCCCGGCATTGTCTATATTAAACGTGATTCTGTGGATCTGTTTCTTACTGTGTATCAGTGGATTTTAACGACGAGTAGTTACAAATGTTGAAACTTCGATTTAAGATATGTGTCAAGTATTGGTTGTGTTGTACTGGTACAGATCACAATTTGCCCGGCAACTTGTGTTGTAGATTCCACGCTGCGTCGATTGATGAATGGTTACCGACATTTCGGAAGGAAGGTTCTTGGACTACGTAAATATTGAAGGTGGCGGCGTCTAGCTCCTCCGATACTTCAGTTACTCTGTCAGTCCCCACGGCGTCAAATCTCGGAAGAATTGGATCTTTATCAACACCGCTGTGAGCGCCCCACATCTCGCCACTTTCATTGTAGGTGGCCAGTGCCAAATTTAAATCGAAATTCTAAAGTTCGAAGACGAGAAAATCGTGCATTAGTGAAGAGTTGACCTTTGCAGATGTAGTTAACCGATCGTGTGTGTTGTTAAGGTGTACCCGGCCTAGTCGGAGTCTCCGCTGCTTACCGGGCATGCTGACAGATGCAAATCGCACATGATGTATTGTAACCATAGACGTTGGCAAGATGTCGAGTCGCTGTTCTTTGAAGCAGTTCGCCTTGTGTCGCCTTTGTTACCATTTTCACTGTAAAAGTAAAAATCAGTCGATAGAAAGGAAGTTAGTTTTTTTCAAAGAGAATTGCATTTTTTAGACTGGTGTGACCAGTTTCGGATACGCTTTCAAGGTTGTTTCGGACTGGTCTGTAGTGACGTGTGGGAAGAGTTATGTGCTGTAATAGTAAAATTGTGACGAAGTTGTGTTTCAGATCGTTTCTTTTCTTTGTTCGCTCTACTGGCGCGTTGGAGTCATTGAAATGTCAGTAATAAATATGGCAAATCGTGCTTTTACTGTAGTAGGTTATTAGCCCACATATATTCACGGATGTAGTCGCCCACAGCCTGACTGTCCTATGGTAGCGTGAAGTACATTTTTAATTTATTTTATGCTGTTATTTCGCGATGTTGTAGCAACGCCTGGAGTTATACTACATCGAGAGAAAGAGAGAGAGAAGCGATTGGTTTAACGACGCTTTCATAAATGTCGATGGTAGGTAAATGAAATAGGAGTATGGAACATCGGTGAATTCATAATGACAGGGGAAAGCCAAGGTATTCGAAGGGAAACTTGTACCATTGCCACGTCTGAGGCGAAGCTGTATCTATTGTGAAGATTCCTGGGCTGTCGCTGGTTATGGTAGTTACGTTTTGGGGAAAGTACTGTGTGTTCTGTCTCTCTTCAGAGGCAGCGGGACCTAAAAGTAATTTTGAGGTAGTTTGGAAACACTTTTGCAAAAATATGGTACTCTCACTATATGTGATTGCGTCCATATGCATGAGTAAAGTCCACACTAACCATGATATGACATCTAATGTGGGCGTGGATTTGCAGTGCTCGCACTGTCATGCTCACTTGATGAAGTGAAGGCTTTAAATCCTCGGCCGAAGCCAGTACATTTACTGACTGAATTATCCTATCCATAAAAATAGTAATGATGATGATATAATAATAATAATAATAATAATAATAATTTGGTGCTTACGTGCTGCATAGGAAAACTTGTGTGTTACAGCGCTGAAAGTACTGGAGGTAGTATTTCATAATTTTTGTTTCTTCCCCTTTGCTGCCTAAGAATGTAAAGATTAAAATGTATAGAACTGTTATTACAGTTGCTTGTTTCACATGAGCGTGGCATTTGGTCTGGCACATTGAGGGGTTCACATTGCCGAGGGTGCTGAGGAAGATATTCGAGTATAAGAGGGAGGAGGTAACAGAAGACCGGAGAAAATTGCATAATGAGAAACTTCTCACCATATACGATGCTGGTTATCAAATCAAAGCGTTTGAGATGGGCGGGGCATGAGGAACGTATGGTGGGAGGTAAATGCATACAGGGTTTTGGTGGGTGTAAACCTGAAGGAAAGAGGCGTAGGTGTGAGGGTAATATTAAAGTGGATCTTCAAAGAATAAGCTGAGAGGGTGAGGACTGCAGTGATTGCCTCCCCCCAGAATAGGGATAAATGACGGGCTGTTGTGAACACGGTAATGAACCTCTGAATTCCATAATGTGAGTGGAATTTCTTGAGTAGCTGAGGACTTACTAACTTTTGAAGAAAGACCGTGCTTCACGGAGTGACACACACACACACACACACACACACACACGTGTCCGTGTGGCCGTTGGTTCCCACGGCTCCTACGACCCTGAATTGTTCTGAACTGCTGTTCCGTAATTAAGTCGGGATATTTGATACTTGTTAGTAACCTGTAGTAGATCTGATAGTCCAACCACAGTCTCCCGATTTCAAGTGGTCAACCAATGAGAGGGGTTGAAACAAGCGCCCGGCGCCGGTGTGGACCAAGGCTGTTGACCGGGAATCTTGGAAGATTGGGTTCCACGTGGCCATTGTGTCGCTACAGTGGCAGTGGCTTGCTAGCGTTAGGCTTGCAAAACAGTTCATTTGTCCCAAACTGGTACAGAAATGCTGACATATTTTATCCGATATAAACTGCGGTGGAATCCCGTTAGAACAAGGTGAACGCGACCGAGGTTTCTCGGACTACACGGTTTACAATATAATTTATGATTACGTATATGCATAGAATGATACACGCATTGTTTGTGTAGCATTGTGTCAGAGTATCAATAAATGAAGGTAAGGTTCACCCTAGAACAGGCCACGAAGGCCCAAAGGGGGAGTAGACGTATAGCTGTTTACTCTTTCCTAACCTCGGTGCTAGATTGGGGTGGGTGGTCAACGCCACGTCCCGTCCGTTTTCCCCCCGGGAACAACCCAGTACCCATTGCATAGGAGGCTGGATGGACCCCAGGGCCGGGCTGGACGGGTGCGGAAAACCTCGCCCCAACCGGGATTCGATCCCCGGACCGTCCAGTCCGTAGCGAGTCGTTTTCCCGGGCGAATATCAATACTGTAGTAAAAAAGTAGAATAGTACTAGAATATACACTGAAGTTAAACTGTAAAGAAATAAAAACCGTCCCTCCCATTTAAGACCCAAAAAAGCCCTTTTAAGGCATCGGCTCGGACTACACGGAACCTTGAACAATCTGGACGTGGAGAATCGAGACTGCCCGGTACCTCTAATTGTGTTCTTAATTGACGAAGGTTGTTGTGCGTTCTAAAATATTTCTGTTTCTCATATCCTACCGAAAAGTTAACTGTAGTTTTATCTACTTTAGTACTGTACCCTTTCCGTGCAACTGCATTATACACACAGTAATGTAACACCAACTGATGGAACATTGTTTTTATTTGTTGATTATTGCTCCGACATGGTTCGGCTTTAGTTGCTGGCCATCTTCATTGGTAGCTTGAACACGGGGTACCTGAAGCTGGATAGCAGAACCTATTTCATCTGAAGGAAGATTAAAACACCGATGTTTGGACGCAGCAAATGATAATCAGTGTCCAATTAAAATGATTTTATATTGTACTCATATTTAACCACAAACTAATTTTAAGAGTTTTAAAGTTTTATTATTTTAATCCTAATTATAATTTTAATGAAATGAATCTCTACCACATTAGTTGACGCATAAGTTGCACACGTCAGCAAACTTGCGAGCTCCCTGAAGATGGCCAGCCACCAAAGCCGAAACCTGTCGGAGCAGTAAACAACAAATAAAAACATTGTGCAACAAGTTCATGTTGAATTACTGTGTATGCATTCTTGTCTGTTCTTGACAGAGGTAAAGGCGGAGGTAAAGCTGTCACTACTAATGCCATGACGGCACGTAGAGCGAGTAGAGATAGAATTACACTTGCTCTTAATCTCAGCCCTAAATGGGGGGTTGGGTGGTTACCTTCACGCCCCGGTCGCTTTACTTGCGGGGAAGGAGCCCTCGGTGCCTTTTGAATAGGAGGTTGGGTGGGCCCCAGAGCCGACCTAGACGTTTTTGAGAAGCGATAAATCTCCTACCTCTACCGGGATTGGAACTTCGGATGGTCTAGCCCGTAGTCTAGTCCCTGTACTGTATGCGCTATCGTGGCTCCTTTTGTTGTTCACGTGGGTGTGAAAATTGGATTGAGGGGAGGATGGTAAAGGTGTTTGGTCACAGAAACCTGACGAGATTTATTTATTTCTCAGCTTTAGCAGGTACTGGTCGGTTGGAGGAAATTGCGTAACGAAGAGCTTCGTGGTTTGTGCTGTTAACCTAATATGCCCATTGTTAACCTGATTATACTCAGAAAAATGGCACGGGCGGGTTATTTTTTTACAGAGGAAGTATTTAACCAACGTATAGATATTTTTCCTTATCAAACATTAAGAATGTACTTGGGAGACTCATTCATTGGTGGGAGTGTAATATTAAAAAATAACCTGGAGAAGTATCGTATGAAAGTGTGGTGAATTTTTGTGAATGCGATAATGACCCTTTAGGTTACATGAGGCACAGATTTTTTTACTTCCCATGTAATTGTGAGGTATTCAAGAGAGACACTGAACCATGGAGTGAATGAGTTGCATTGCTATCAAAAGGAAGATTTAGCCATGCCATAGGATTTTTGCCGTCTTTTCATAAGAAAGTCATTTTTGCGGAGCAAAATTAAATGTAAAAATGCATGAGTAGTAATTCACGATCCTAGAGCCACCTGTTGAGACTCTTCCAGTGTGAAGTTTGTTCGGTGACAGATTGAATTAATTCTTTGGTTGTAAGAAATTCATAGAATTTGGTGGTATCCAACAGGGAGGTTCAGCTGGAACGTAAGGAGTCCATGTTGGTTATCTTAAGACTTCCCGTGAATCCCCCAGTATCCCATTTAATCCTATTTTGAAGAAAGTTGTTCATGGTATTTAACAAATTGAATTTATCTTCATAATTTTACAAGGACATCATAACCTGCTATTTAATTTTCAGTGGAAATGGTGGGAGCTGTTCTTGTTTTCATATTAATGCTGTTTCCCAACCAGTGCACATGGTTATGTGAGAAGAACCCCAACTATTCATTCAACAAAACTGGTTGCTATGCAACCTTGCCATTGGCTTAGCGCAGTCTCACAATCAGTTAGTGGCTTAACACTGCCACAGGCTACCTAACTGCCATTCTTGAATGATCCTTTGGAAAGTGGCTGATTTTTAAGTTCACATCAGGCTGGACTGGTGTCACTTCCTGGCTGGGACAAAAGATTTCTCTGTTCTCCAGAAGTCCAGACTGGCTCTGGGGACCACGCCCATCCAATGGATGGTGGGGGCTCTATTCCCATAGGTAAATCAGACAATCTATGAAGATGACCACTTGTTCCATTTTAAGAACATGTGAAGTTCTACCTTCACATCATCCATATGCCGTCAGGACATGCTACTTCAACACAGGAAAAAGTTTATCTATTTAATAGGACTGATGTTTGAACAGACATCATGTTGTAGCGATGTGACTGCACCTTTAGAATCTGGAAGACTTAGGTTACGAATTCGGTCCATTTATTTCAGGTCTCTTTGTTGTTTTCTCTGATTCTTATGACGGAAGATGGATGTGTATGGTAGGGATCATGATAAAGGATATGTACTACCAGATTCAAAAAGAAGGTAATTTAATAATCCACACTGGATTGAATGGTCTTGCGAAGTTAAGGGTAAATTTGTCCCAATGCAGGATTTAAATATGGATGTCCACGAATCAAGCAGTCCTTCCTGGTCCCAGAGATTGAATTTTTTAGAAATGAACAGAGGGCTCCATGTTTCTTAGCTGTGAAGAATAACTTGCTAGTTTCCTGCCACAGTAGTGTTAATGAATTGATGAGGGCACTAGGACATGAAACATAAGAATGAGGATTAGCAATTTTTTATGCTCCAGAGTTATGTCTGAAACTTCTGCTAACCATTTGCATTCATCATAACAGATACATTTGGAATTTTTGAGGAATTTCTCGTCTCCTGCTTGCAGCTTGGTAATGAAAGTTTTGCTGCTGCTTATGTGATTGGAACATGTGCATAAAAAGTAATCATTATGCTGTGACAGAGTGGCTTCTACTTATGGATCTACAGAAAATAGCTCTATCTTTACAGCAAACTTAGACCAGTGAAACATTATGTGAAGACCATGAATCTGAATTAAGGATGTTTTCAGTGTCTTCAACAGAAGGCTCGATGGATAATCAGTGCAGAGATATGAAGGAGAGGTCTTTGTCAGTCCTCACATAAAGTCTGTTTTGAATGACAGGAATTTTGATGAAATACTAGGAAGAAGTGATAAGGCAGCATGGGAAGCATTCGTATTGGTTGTTAACAACTTAAAAATGCCCATCCACAGACAACTGGTTCAGCTTATGCTTGCAAGCATTCGTAAGGAATGGGTGACATGTATTGCTGAAAATACACTTAATTGTCACTTGCACTTGAAAATTCACATCTTTCTGCAATGCTGTCCTGCATGGTTGGGTAAAAAGTAATATAAGTAGGGAAATGTTTATCCAGTGACTGTGAACATCCCCGAACACTTGAATCTACAGCAGCACTATTGTGAGAAAATCAAATCTTTGTTGGGTGTATATCCAATGAACACTGGAGATGTCAGTGACACGAATGATGTAAAGTGCTGCAAGGACATTTGTGCATTGCGGAAATTTTACCATTAAAAATGGCATTTGCTTATGCAGGCGGAATACTGCCAGCAGCTTAAAAGAGAAGATCTAGACATGTGCAAGCGAAAAAGATTAAATGTAAATATGTATTTCCTTTCCTGTTAGTAGTGTTATACTGAGTAAATTGGGAACATCTCTGGGTTCATTATTCCTTTTGTACATTCAGTATTGCCGTGAGTAAAAAGTAAAGCAACTCTTATGCTTACATTTTCCCTTCAAAGCTGAATGTGCTTATTTTCCAACAAGACAGGCCATGTACGTATAACGTAACATTGATGTGTGTTCATTCAACCATTGATGCAGTAGAATAGCGATAAGTATCACATCTGACTGTGTATGTTTGATGCCTTATTTACCCAGCGTGAAATGCACATGTGCCATATTGTCATATGTAGCCTCTCCACTCTGGCTGTACTATATTTTTTCACATTATCTCATGCATGGCACGATTCTTGAAAAGTTGTGTTTTGATATTTTCTACAACTTTCGTCTGAAAAATTTCTCATTCTGAGAAGAACTGAGCGTGATATGATCAAAAAAGTATATTGGTCTTCAGGTAAAGTACAAAACTTGCATTTCCTCAACAGATTTTCAAAAAATACTAATATACAATTTCATTAATATCCTTTGATTGGGAGCCGAGTCTTTCCATGCCAACAGATGGACAGACATGATGAAGCTAATAGTCACTTTCAGCAATTTTGCGAGTGCACCTAAAAACCTTACATGCCAGAGAATTGTTGCCAAGTTCAGAATCGGTGACTGCAAAACGACGAAGGCCACAATCTATAGACCAGTAAAAAACAGTTAACATTTGACGTAGTATATGCATTTATCTCTCCTTTGTGTGTTTCATGCCCAGTCCATTTTGGTTATTTAATCTCCGTGTCTTATATATAACAGTGAGCATTTATATAAAAAACCTCACGGTGTTTGTATTAGGAACTTGTTCGAGAAGTGCTGAATATGTATCTAGCCATGTGCCTGTAAGATGACAGACTGCCACAATATTCGTGCTGCATCTGGTTGTGTTATGTTGTATTAAAAGCTTGATGCTCACCTTTCTTCAGCCGCAGGTCGTATCTCCCAAGAAGCACACATTGTACTGTGTTACATGCCCAGTGCTCAACTAATTCGCTGCAAATTCCGGGTAGTTTCTTTGATATAAGCTATTTTCATTTCCTTTATGATTCTGTCCACTTGTTCATAAATACTTATCCTTGCAGTTTATTTGATGTGTTGTTACTTGTGTCAAGACGGAGATTGATAGGATATTGGTGCCTTGTGTCAGTTTTTAGGCACTGTGTCAGAATTGTGTAAATCGAGTATTAGCATTGTCATGTCTGTGTGTCTGCCTGTCCGCATAGAACAACTCTGCTCCCACTGAAAGGATGTTCATGAAATTCGATATTTTTGTATTTTTGGAAAATCTGTTGAGAAAATTCAATTTTTGTGAAAATCTGAGGAGCTTAATAGGTACTTTACATATGAAGATCTTTATGTATTTTTGATGGTATGTCATTGAATGCTTCTTAAATTGATTTTTATTTCAGACAATTTGTAGAGAAAAAACACATTTTGTGTTCGCTAACTATTTCTCGAAAATCGTGCCGTTTATGAGATAATGTGAAAAAATACGGTACAGTCAGGTGACACCTGACAACATGCTAATACTGCGTAGAAAAGATGTGCTTTGCATGCCAGGATGACTAAGAATACGACACACACTCATTATTGCAGAAGGCTGTAAGTAAACCAGTATTATTTTGTGTCAATGCAGCATTCATACGTAAGGGAGTGTGAATTGGTTGGACATGTAACTTGCTTTACAAACTGGTATGTGAAATTTGCTTAATTCTATTTCCTGCTGCTTTGAAAGATGTTAAGTATAATTTATGCAAGATTATATGATCAACTGTGGGTGGTGTACGTAATTTTATTGATCATGTTGAACTTACTAGGAAATGAACATGGAATGATTCCAGGTAGTAGGAAATCTTGATTCGGATTACTCATGCTGTAGATAAGCTGGTAGATCAAATTGTCTCCAAAATGTTGTTTGTATGTCAACAATTACAAAATATTTCAATGGGTTTAAACTTTTGGTGTAACCAGAAGGTTGGGACAGTTTTTTTTTTATTTACTACTGGCATAATACTTCTTAAATTTATAATTTTTCTTGTTAGTCTATTATCCATTATGTGTCAACACAGTCTTCATTATGTCTTACTTTCGTTTGCAGGTTGATTCTCCTGAGAAGGGAAGTGCATGATCGGGTCTTCTCAGATTTGTTTCAAACTTTATGAAAACAAAGACCTTCTGACAAAGCAGAATGACTGAGCAGTACCACCCCACACAAAGAAATTGCTGATAAAATAGACAGAGAAGTTTTCTCTATTCCTGACCACTATCTTCTCTCCATTACATCCTGCACTTCTCTGTGACCTAGGAGTTAGTTTGTGAATTCGTAATTAGAAGGTTACAAATTTGGGTGTTGTCGCAGCCTTTTTTAGGTGAGTGTGCAAAATTGCGAAAAGCAACTGTTAACTTCATCATGTGTGTCCATTTGCATGGAACAACTCGACTCCCAGTTGACGAATTTTAATGAAATTTGACATTTGAGGATTTTTCGAAGATCCATCAAAAAAATTCAAGTTTCATTAAAGTGTGACAAGATTTACAGGTACTTTACATGAAGACCTGAGTATGTACATTTATGATATATCACTGATTCTTTTTAGAATGAGAGATGTTTAAAGGTTTTATAGGAAATCAAAATGCATTTTATGTTCAGTAACTTTACTATGATAATTGTACTGTTTAATGAGATAATGTGGAAAAATGTACATCTGGACAGAGCACAGATGTCAATGTAAAAGGATGCATGCATGTTACATGCTGGATAACTAAGGCTACAGACATACACCCAGAATATGTAATACTTAATGCTTTTCCAGTGGTTACAATGGTTACGTGAACATGCCACAGTGCTACATTTATATGCACGTTGCCTTTCTTATTTTTTGAAATGTTAACCAAAACTGCATATCATTTGCTTGGGTTAAGTAATAGGGCTCTGACACATTCCCACTCAAGAATTGTAACTAGGTATCCATTGGGCTTAGTCACACATTCACCATAATTAATGATAAACCCTTTGCTTTACATCATGTGTTGTCATTATTTACCTTCCTGTGGTTAAACCAGTCATTCATATGGCTGCATTGCATGCACCCAGTGTCATCAAGGTTACACTGTGCTGTGAGATGACAGCCCATTTCCACACAGTCAGGATGAGCTCGAGTGATTTCCACATCTTTGCGCTGCTGCATGTGTCTGCTATTGTGCAGGCAACTGAATGATTTTTTTACCATGGGGAAGGCATCATGCATTTGATGGCTGCGTTTCAATGTATGTATCAGTGTTTATGGTGACTGACTAAGCCAAAAACATATTCAGTAATCCTTAAGCGTACTTGTAGTCAAGCTTGTACGTGTGTATCTCTGTGATCTTTACCTCCAGTGACATGCTTTCAGTGGCTTTTCATTCAATATTACTCTGTATTCATATCTGTCAGGTAGGTGTCTCTTGAACTTTGATCTCCTGTAATCACCCTTGGACGGGATTCTCTTAAATTGTACTCCGCAGTTATCTTTATTGGCTGAACTCTGGAACTGTGACCTCTGGTAATCACCATAAGTCAAGTTTCTTTAGAAACATGCTCTCTAGTAATCTTCATCAGGAGGATTCCTATTCAGTCTCAGCCACCTGTAATCACCCATGGCTGACTTTTTGTTGAATCTTTTTCCTTGGCAATCACTTTCATGCTGTCTTTTGAAGCTTGATCTCTGGTAGCTGGCTGCATACTACTTTGTTAAGTCAAATCCTTTGGTACTTACTTTCCAGATGGGCCATGTGAACACTAAGAATGGAAGATACTCAGTTCATAGACCATAACTTAAACTCTGTACTCTGTATGTGAGTTACACATAGAGGATCAGGGGCTGGTTAGTAGGATGA
>Ga0123357_10009366_pt1 | contig 12361 bp, 11 predicted proteins | sample TergutEmb28metaG_FD_89873 | JGI IMG/M metagenome (GOLD analysis project Ga0123357, IMG submission 89873) | Embiratermes neotenicus P4 segment gut microbial communities from Petit-Saut dam, French Guiana - Emb289 P4 | ecosystem: Host-associated > Arthropoda: Insects > Digestive system > Gut ... | reverse complement strand
GAGGACCTTGACGGGATAACCGCCGAACGGAGGATGAGCATAAGCGGATGCAAGCATATCTGCAGAACGACAAGGCGGTTCGCAGAGGACCGTAACAGGAAAAGGATCACATTTGCCCATAATATCGATATATACCGTATGTCGGACGGCTTGTTCAGGGATACGTTCTATAAAGAGATGGAGGGTTCGAAGCTGATCGTGGAGGATTCACTGGCGGAAAAGATAGTAGAGAAGATCGTCCTGCATCCGGATCTGTTCGACACCATCCTGACGGCAAAACTTCAAGGGGACATAATATCTAAAACGGCCTCGGCCTTCATCGGCGGGTCATACCTGATGCCGTCGGCGAACATAGGGGACAACATGGGGCTTTTCAGGCCGACACATGGCACCATACCCGGACTCGCCAACAAGAACACTGTGAACCCGATATCCAGTATACTGTCAGCATCCATGATGCTGGAGTTCCTGGGAATGGAAAAGGAGGCCGGGACCATAAGAAAAGCTGTCAGGACCGCACTTGAGAATGGACACATGACACGCGATCTGGACGGTACCCTCGGAACTTTTGAGTTCGCCGAGATCGTAGCAGAGATGTGCAGGGATTAGTCCCTGCACGGCATCTTGTACTGCCTGTTCTCTCTCAGGTCGAAAAGGACCTTTTCCCTTTCCTTCTCGGTCTTACCGATGGTAGAGTGGATCCATATCGACAGCCCGTCGATCTCGTTCTTTTTCCAGCATTCTTTGTTGGGATTGTTGTTTATGTGTTCTTTGAGGTTTCCAGCGGCCGCAACATATACCCCGCGAAGCCTCGGCTCCTTCGTCCTCGTCAGAACGATGTATACCCCGCTTGTCCTGGGCAGCCTGTCGTCGCCGTCGACGTTGTAGGGTCCCTCGATCACATATCCTGACATCTCCTTGCTTTGAAGCATACGATCTACCTATGGTTACGAATTGAATGAAGATATAAAAAACTGACCTATGGACAAAATACTTTCGGGGGAAAGACCCAGACCTAGAATCCCGAATTTTTTACTAATAGACGTCAATCCGGCACGCGGGAATCCGCGGTCGGATGATGCTGTGAAAATAAAACAGCAAACGACAAAGCTTATCTATTGAATCAATAATGCTGTCAGGCCTGCAGGGGTAGTCAAGCTTGGCCAACGGCGCAAGGTTGAGGGCCTTGTCCTTCAGTGGTTCGAGGGTTCAAATCCCTTCCCCTGCACTCAATCTCACAATTAGAACTATTCATGAACGCGATATCCAGTTTCTGCTATTGTATGTTTTTTGGACACTTTACTATATGTTTTTCGGATGTTCTGTCATAGGTTTTTCAATTGGTTCAAGATTACTTACCTGCTTATATCGTGACCATCACAGTTCGTTAGGACAAACTTAGTTTTCTGGGACGTGACCGAGTTCTTTTGCCTTCGTTTTGAGATGATATTTGAAGAAAGATTTTCATGAACGATAGAATCGTATATATACGACGTGAACGTGGCTGCTACTTGTAAAAAAATTCATTCGGTAGGTGAGGCTACCGGAAGGATAAGGGTTGCTGCCGCGGAGTGGTGGAGACACCATGAGAAGGTCAGCAGACCAGGTCGAGAATAAGGCCTGATCTAACGCAACTTCATCGCCTTCTGGAGCTAAAGCTTGGACGATGATATACGGTGCACACTGACCCCCTTACCATCGTTCTGCGAAGGGGTTTTTTTCAAAGATGGAAAAGGAGGCTAGTGTATGGATCCAGACAGTAGTAGCCGGCTCTGAGACACAGACAGAGCTGTAATTTCGATTAAAGAATAAGATGGCTATCCGTAATAATTCTTTTACCGAGATCGATCTTGTTTGTGTCTTATCTGATCACTTTCAAAAAAACCGATTAAAGGGGGATAAGATCATGAAGAAGAAGGTTTCAAATTCAAACGTCGCAACAGACCACAAAGAAAAACTGCTGGCTGCGGCGAGAACAGATACGCGCGAACTGCTTGAGGAGTACGGGAACAGTTCTGAAACCGGATTCAATGAGGAACAAGCGGAAAAGATGCGCGAATCATACGGAAGGAATGTTATAAGGACCCGTGAAAGGGACTCGCTTCCGAAAAGGATAGTCACGGCGTTCATCAACCCGTTCACGATCATTCTGATCGTACTTGCTGTGATCTCCTTCTTCACAGATGTTGTCTTCGCAGGTCCCGGCGACAGTCCGGACCCGACGGCCGTGATCATCGTGACCACGATGGTCGTGCTCAGCGGAATATTGCGTTTCGTCCAAGAGACTCGTTCGAGCAATGCGGCCGAAAAACTGAAGGCCATGATAAAGACCACCACGTGCGTCCTGCGTAACGGAGAAAAAACGGAGGTCCCGCTGGCCGATGTGGTCACAGGGGACATCGTCTGTCTTTCCGCCGGAGATATGATCCCTGCGGATCTCAGGATCATCTCTTCAAAGGACCTGTTCGTCAGTGAGTCGTCGCTCACGGGCGAGAGCAACCCCGTCGAGAAGATAGGCACGGCGCAAAGATTCGACCACAAGAACTCCCTTGAGCTTCCGAACCTTGCTTTCATGGGAAGCAACGTTGTGAGCGGCAGTGCCACCGCCATAGCCGTGGCGATCGGCGACAGGACGCACTTCGGCAGCCTGGCAAAGTCCCTGACCGAAAAAAGGGCTCCCACGAGTTTCGACATGGGCATCAATTCCGTGTCGTGGTTACTCATTCGTTTCATGTGCATAATGGTCCCAATCGTGTTCTTTGTCAACGGGGTCACGAAAGGAATATTCGGAGGAGGGGGAGGAGATGCATGGCTGGAAGCCCTTAAGTTCGGACTCGCCGTTGCCGTCGGCCTCACGCCGGAAATGCTGCCGATGATCGTGACGACCGGGCTTGCCAAGGGCGCCGTCAGGATGGCCCACAAGAAAACTGTTGTCAAGAACATGAATTCCATACAGAATTTCGGCGCCATGGATGTGCTCTGCACAGATAAGACCGGGACCCTGACACAGGATGAGATAGCACTCGAGAGGTATCTGAACACCAACGGAGAGTCTGATGTGAGGGTGCTGCGCCACGCATTCCTGAACAGCTATTTCCAGACCGGTATGAAGAACCTCATGGATAAGGCGATACTCAAGCACACAGCGGACCACGGGATGACCGAACTGTCACAGAAATATGTCAAGGTCGATGAGATCCCCTTCGACTTTGCACGCCGCCGCATGAGCGTCGTCATAAAGGATACGACCGGGAAGACCCAGCTCATCACCAAAGGCGCGGTCGAGGAGATGCTCTCTATCTGCGACAAAGCAGAATACAAAGGAGAGGTGTCCGTCCTTACCGACGATATCAAAATGGACATCATATCCACAGTCGAAAGACTGAGCAACGAGGGGCTGCGCGTGCTCGCCGTGGCCCACAAGAACAATCCTTCGGCGGAAGGTGTATTCTCTGTCAAGGACGAAGCGGGCATGGTCCTCATAGGGTACGTCGCATTCCTGGACCCTCCGAAGGAATCGGCTAAGGCCGCCGTCGCGGCGCTCGCCGAGCATGGTGTTGATGTCAAAATATTAACGGGTGACAACGCCGATGTGACGAAATGCATTGCGTTGCAGGTAGGCATCAAGGTCGGCAAGATACTCTTGGGCAACGAGATGGAGGAGATGGATGACGATCAGCTTTCCGAAGCGGTGGAGACCACCAACATCTTCGCAAAACTGAACCCGCAGCAAAAGACCAGGATAGTGAAGATGCTGCGCACGAACGGCCACGTGGTCGGTTTCATGGGGGACGGAATAAACGACGCGGCCGCATTACGGGATGCGGACGTCGGAATATCCGTCGATACTGCCGTTGACGTCGCGAAAGAATCCGCCGACATCATCCTTTTGGAAAAGGACCTGATGGTCCTTGAGGAAGGGATAATCGAAGGAAGGAAAACGTTCGCGAACATAATAAAATACATCAAGATGACCGCGAGCTCCAACTTCGGAAATATGTTCTCGGTGCTCGTGGCAAGCGCGTTCCTGCCGTTCCTGCCCATGCTGCCTGTACAGATATTAGTGCTGAATCTGATATACGATGTCTCATGCATCTCCATCCCGTGGGACAACGTCGACAAGGACTACCTGAAAAAACCGAGAAAATGGGATGCGACATCCATCGGGAAATTCATGATAAGGATAGGTCCTACCAGTTCAATATTCGATATAACGACGTACGTGCTGATGTTCTTCATAATCTGTCCTATGGCAATGAGTGGGCAGCATTTCGGCGACCTGGCGGCAGGCTCCGCGGAACAGATAAAGTTCATAGCCGTGTTCCACGCAGGCTGGTTCGTCGAATCGCTGTGGACCCAAACACTCGTGATCCATATGATTCGAACGCCCAGGATACCGTTCCTGCAGAGCATAGCGTCACGGCCGGTGCTGGCGTTGACGACCGTTGCGATCGCCGTCGGAACTATAATCCCGTTCACGGCTTTCGGTGAGATGCTGAAAATGTCCGCACTCCCGGCAATGTTCTTCCCGTATCTGATCGTCACCGTACTGGCGTACGTTACACTCGTAACCATCGTGAAACGGAGTTATGTCAGGAAATACGGCGAACTTCTCTGACGAGTTCAAACCCTTTACATTTTTTTACTTTCGTTACCTCGGATAGACCTTCGTTCGGCATATGAACGACACAAGGAAACAATCTGCCGGCGTGTTGGATACCTGGTGAGATGATGACAGATATTTGACAAAACAATCGTGCGACCCAAAGCCAAATATATTCAGTGCTGGGTGTACCGGCAATGAAGAAAGAAAGGATATGGTTCGCGGTCAGTGCGGTCCTTTGTGCGGCATCCGCGGTCCTGGGGCTGTGGGGACAGGACGGGTTCATGACTGCCTTGTCTGCCATGGCCACGATCTTTGCGGTCCTGGCCTTTGTATACTGTACGGGCAGCATTCAACGCTACACCGTGATAATGTCTGTGATGCTGATGATATGCACGGCCATTCTGGTCACCGTCGCTTCGAATGAGTCGCTGGTCGGCGGAGGGAAGATATCCGATCTCGCATGGGTGTTTGTTTCCGGAATAATCCATGGGGTCGCCGTCATCCCCATGATACTGGTGTTCTACTTTGCGGTCGCAGCCGCTTTTAAGGCATCGTTCAACTGGGTGACCGCCCCCGGCCTGAGTTGGCTGGTAGGTATGGGGATGATCCTTCCACCGTACGTGCTCGTTCTGTTCATGCAAAGACCGGCGCTTTTGGACCAGACCATAGCCAACGGCACCATTGTTATCGGAGCACTCATAAATCTCGTGATGTTCATCATATTCGCACTGGTCCTGCGTTCAGTGCTTCTGAAGGGGCGCAAACTGATAACCGAGAAAGGATTCCAGGCACAAGGAGAGACCGCACCTTATGACAGATCGGCGTGGGACGATGCGAAGAACGTAAACGACGCCAAGGAAAGACGCATTGCGTGGGCCTTGCTGATCTTCACTCCTTTGTCAATGGCGGCGCTGTTCACGTACGTGACGCTGGGATATGCAAAGGGACTTGCCGCGGGACACCCGATGATCTACCTTCAGATGACGTGCGTACTCTGGGCGGTCATCATGCTATTCGTACCGATCATGAGACTTTTGCGTCTTGTTTCGTTGCCGCTGTGGTTCATGGTCATACTTTACGCTGATATGTACATGTATGTCCTTTCTCTCTGTCACGGTATGTATTTCGACATCTGGTGGTGGGCGAACTTCACTCATGTCGTCTCCTCACTGGTGGTCACGTCTATAATATTCATGACGCTCTGCCTGATACAGGCACGTTCCCCGCCGCACGTCACTCTTGGAAACAAGGGCGGGGTCGTTGCCATGCTGATAATGGCGGCACTGAGTTTCGGCATCATATGGGAGATGATGGAGGGTTTCACGGACATCCTGACGAGCATGGATTATATGTCGTACGGCGCCATCCACACGCTTGAGAATCTCGGTGCTGATCTTGCAGGCACGATGATAATGGCGGTTATCGCGCTGATCATACTCAGCAGAAAGGACGCGAAGACCGTGGCATCGGAGATACGTTTGGGAAGGAAGGCCAACCGCTCATCCTGAAAGTCCGCATAGTACGAAAGACCGTCGCATTATCCACGTCAGTTCCTGCTCTTTGGCGTAAGCGTCCTCTCGATCTTCCTTATCCTGCCTGCTTGGGATGCAGACATTTCCTTTTCACGTTCTTTTATCGTTTCCAGGAAGACATCCCTGTTGCCACCGTCTATGCACACGAGCATGCGTTCCGCATGCTGCGGGACCTCTCTGGTCCTGCATCTCTTGAGATGATCTATCAGAATCGGGAACAGTTCGTCCATGTATCTTTTATCGGACTTGCAGAGTTTCGCGAAGACCGAGATGCTGTTGTCGACCGTTATCACGCTTCCGTTCTCGTATGCTTTCTTTATCTTCGCGATATGAGTGTGAACATCATCTGGCACAAGGTCCGCTATCGTTCCCAGTGCGGTCATCCCGCCCCAAGCGAGGCGGTTGTTCTTCGATTCCAAGAGAACGGCAAAATCTTCTGCATACATGCTAATCAGTTCCGGTCTGCGGTAACCGATCTCGTACAGTACCTTGATGCAATCTGCGGCTATCCCTTTGTCCTTGCCTTTCAACCCGGATACGATCTCTGCGACGCCGTCGGCATCGCCCCTTTCAGAGATAAGTTCCGCCAATTCTATGTTCGGGGCCTCATCGTTCCGTCCTAGGCTTGTGGCAAGCAGTTCGATCATGGACTGTAATCTCTGTCGCCCGATAAAATGGTTCGCTCTGTTCATCTGTTCGTGTGTTTGGACGGCCATCCGAACACAATGATTAAAATCTAGGAATCATACGTTCATCCATCAGGAGAGGGAGGGCAGCCGACGGTAGGTTAACTCCAGCTGAGGAAGATCCCTCCTCCACAGGGCAGATGGGCTGGGAAAGCCAGCCGGGCGAGAGCTCGGGCAAGGGCCCAGAAACGACACAGCCCCGGTAACAAGGATGATCTGTTGCCAGTGACATTCCCGGGGATATGGTGGAACGGCGACACCCCATCGGAGCAAGCCCGCACAGCCGGGATGACGGCCCGTTGACCGGCGGGTAGGGTGCATAGTTGAATGCTGCCTGAAACAGAAGGGGGTCTACTACCCTCACCTGATACTTTTTTATTATACGGAGAGTATCGTGCGTCCATGATCTCCGGTTACAAGGCCGTCTGCTTCGATATGGACGGGACGCTTCTCAACACTAAAGTGGACATGAGGAAGATGGCCGACCTCGTCTTCGACGAGATGGTGAGGGTGGGTGTTCCTGAAGATGAGATCGACAGGAGCGGAGGATTCAAATTCAACCTAGACAGCGGAATGGACTATCTCGTTAAGACCGGACGTGCCGATGAGATCCATGAGATAAACAAACGTATCTCGAAGGCTGCCAGGGATGTTGAGATGGAGAATGTAGGAATGGCAAGACCTTTCCCGGGGTCCGTGCGCCTTCTGAATGATCTGAAGAAAAAAGGATACAAGGTCGGCGTACTGACCAGAGGGTGCAGGGAGTATGCTGAAACGGCACTGGGAATGACCGGGGTCCTGGACATCCTGGACGGTCTGGTCTGCAGGGACGATCTCCCGGAACGCGATGCAAAGCCGTCGCCCGTGTCCATGATCAATCTGGCCAAGGTCCTTTGCGTGAAGGCGGCGGACATTCTGTATCTCGGCGACCATAAATTCGATTATCTCTGTGCAAGGGATGCGGGTGCCGGATTCATAGGCGTCCTGAGCGGAGGATACGGCAAGAATGACTGGAAAGCACTTGACCCGAACATCGTTATGATGAACACCGTGGCGGATCTGCTGCCCCATGAATGATCTTTGACAGACAAAGAACAGCGTTTTGCCGCAAATGTTCTGTCTACATTGAATTCACAAAGTTAGGAATATTTTTTCAATAATCTTCGGAGTAAAGTATCAACAATCTTCGGAATGTCCTTCGATAGTCTTTGTACGCGCGACCTTATGGTGTATGCGGACAAGATCGGCGGCAGCGTCTCCCAATACCGTGACAGTTCCGGTCTTGAGGTCGATGCAATCGTACACCTGAGGAACGGAGACTGGGGTGCCGTCGAGATGAAGCTGGGAGGGAACGAGATCGATGATGGATTGAAAAATCTTCTGAGATTAGCTCAGAGGGTGACACCGATGAGATGAGGAAGCCTAGATTCCTCATGGTGCTCACAGGCCTGGACTACGCTTACCGCCGGCCTGACGGTATCTGCGTGGTGCCGATAGGTTGCCTTAAAGATTGAAAAGGAAAGTGTTTACGGAATCGTTCAGAGCTTCACGTTACGCGTCTTCTGTTTGCGCTCTTCCATCTCGTCGAAGCTGAACCTCTTCTTATTTGACGTGAACGACGAGTCTGTGGGCAGGAGTTTCTTGGCAGTCTGGATTATGCTTCCGCCCAGCGTCATGAGCTGTTCGCCCATGTTTATCCCGAACCTCGTCATCCCGCATACCAGGTGACCTGGATTCATAACGTCGTGCGGGTCCATTGCTGTCTTGATTATTCTCATAAGTTCCACCGAACCGCGGTCGTGGATCTTGTCCAGGTTGTACGCGAAGAACACGCCAAGTCCGAGGGAGCGTCCGCCGTACTCTGCGGCACGGTCGCCCATGAAGAAGTTGTACGCGAATCCGGTCATGCCCAGGATCGATTCCCCGTCCATGAAGTAATAGGGCATGAACATGGCCGTACTGCGGTCCGCTATGACGCCGATGATGCCTCCTGGCTCCATCTTCATCTTCTTGAACCCTTCATAGCACTCGTCCACGAAGTCCGACCAGGACTCTATGGGAACGACCACTTCTGCGGGTATGGACCCGGTACCTACCTTGCGCGCCCTGAACTCATAGCATCTCTCTTCCCACTCGTGCTCCGCTATCTCGGTGGCGACCTTCACACCGCCGTTCTTCGCCACGATCTCGTCAACGAGTTTTTCCTCAAGGGCCACGAAGTCCTTGTCTCCCTGAAGTGTGACCAAAAAGAGGTTGCTCACATCCGGCGCGTGGAGTCCGGCCCTCTTCTGGTTCTCAAAGTGATTATGGTCCGACCAGGCGATGTGCAGCGGCTTCAGGCTCGGGTGTCTCACGATCTCTGCGATCGGCGCACCCATCTCCTTCAATGCCTTGAAGTCATAGGCCAATGGTTTTATGATGCCTTTCGGGTGCACCCTCAGTGTCACCGTGGCCACAACGCCGAGTGTCCCCTCAGCGCCCGAGAACAACTGGTTCAGGTCATATCCGGACATGTTATTCGATATCTTATCGTAACCGGTCTGCATGATCGTACCGTCCGAAGCGACGACCTCCATGCTGAGGATGTTCTGTTTCGCCGGACCGTACTTGTATCCTCCGACGCCTATCCCTCCTGTGGATGTCCATCCCCCGACCGTTGCGGAAGGGAAGCTTGACGGATATGACGGGACGAGGAGCCCTTTCTTGTCACACTCATCGAGAACGCATTTCCACGTGCATCCCGCACCAACCTTGACCGACATGTTCTTCTCATCGATCTCGTAGATCTTATTCAGCTTTGATGTCAGGTCGATGACCATCCCGCCGCAGACAGGCATGCTTCCTCCGAGACCCCATGTGGATGATCCGCGAGGCGTTATCGCAATACCGTTCCTGAATGCGATCGAGACGACCTTTGACACCTCTTCCACCGACGATGGTCTGACAACAACGTCCGGAACGTTCTTGAACGCCATCCCTGCCTCCTTTGGAAGCGGCGCCAGGTCGTGGCTGTAGAGGAGTCTATCCATCTCTTTCACGGATACATTGTCCTTTCCTATCGCATTTTCAAGCTCATTCACAATCTTCTCAGTTACTTCGCGTGACAGGCCGTCTCCCTTCGCTTTCATTTGATGTCCTCCACCCTTTAAGTGTGACCTTATACTGGACCGATAAACAGGCTAGCATATATTAAGCCTTTTGATATAGAGAGGGTCGCTTCAGGACGGTCCCGGATGGTCTTTTAACCCATGTCGGACTTCCGCATCCCGTGGTCCGTTCTCACGGACCTTGTGAATGAAACGAACACCGGTGCCGGGCGTCATCGTTCCATGGCCTCGGAACACTGCCGAAAACGTGTCAGGCCTGCGGCGGTCACGAACCGTTCCTTCGACCCTTTATCGGAGATCATAAGATGCGTGTCGCATCTGCAGTCAGAGCATCCGAATCCTTTGATCGCCGGGCGCATCCCGCATCTTTCTGCCGCATATCTGAGACCGCACTCTTCCCCGTTCTCTGAGAAATATGCCTCCGCCGAGTCTGCAGATACCGTAAGAAAATCGATGTGCCAGCGTATCTTCTTGTTCGACGACAGATGTCTCCTTATCCTGTGCTCTAGACCGTTCATCGCACTTCCGATGTAGCAGTACTCCCCGCTTTCGAAAGATAGCGTTCCAAGCGCTCCGACCTCGATCGTCCTGTCCTCGGCGAACGTCACGAACAATGCGTATATACCGTTCATTTCCCTGCGCGGTCCAGATCCTCGACCTCTGACAACGTCAGTATCCGTATGACCATGCTGCTGTTGTTTATCTTCGATGGTGTTATCCTAGATACGTCGCCCAGTCTGCGTCCGTATACTTTCAGGTCGCTTATCGCCTCACAGTTCTCGCTGAACGGTATCTTCAGGCGCAGCCCGTCCAGATGGAGAACGATCGGCGCCGGTCTTAGGCTCTCTGCTATCGGCGGGAACTCCTCAAGAAGTTTCTTCACTTCTGCCGGATGAACGAATGGGGGGTCTTCCTCGAGCATCCTCTTCTTGTCTGCCAGTACCTGATCCGTGATCTTGGCGATGTCATCCAGCTTCTGACGCTCCTCGGCGGTCCGCATCCTCTCCGCCCGTCTCCCTACTCCGGGGACGATCGCCTCACAGTCCTGTTCAAGACCTTCGGGCTTGGGTCCCGTGACCAGTATCACTGGAACATCTATCTTCTCGAAGAGGTGTTTCTTGGCCTCTACGCACGGCTTGAAATTCCCCATGACGAATATCGCCGCATCATATTCCTGTATCGTCTCGATCTCCTGCACGGAGATCTGTGATGTCGCCTTTCCGCGCCCTCTCGCCAGTCCCATGACCACAGTTATCGCGCCGTACTGTCTGAGCTGTTCCGCGATGTCGCATATCGGGTGCGGCATATGATGCCTTCCCAATGACGGTCCGACCACCGCTATCTCGGTCCCGGCCAAGGGTACGTTCTTTACCACGCCTCCGAGGTCCCTGCAGAACTTCTCCACGGCCGGACGGTCCTCTCCGGGTATGCTCATCGTGACCGTCAGCATCTGGGCGCTGCGTGTCTGCTGTAGGACCGTCCCGCCCACGTCCTCGATCATCTCCAGGAGTTCATTAGACCTGTACACCCCGCCGTCATACATCATCACTTCGAACATCAGAACATCCTCCGATGGACTTCCATCGCCTCGTCCTTCATACTCTGGACCATTATCTCTTCTGTTGCCAGGATGGTCATAACATTCCCGTCGAGGAACTTCTGCCTTACCCTTATCCCTTCCGGCAGCGCCCTCCAGATCGCGCCGATCATCTCCTTCATCACGGTCTCGCCCGATGATACCACTATGTCCGACAGATCGTCCGGCTCTGCATTCATCACGGTTATGTCGAAACGGGTCGTCTGGTCTATTCCATCGCGTCCGTAGCGTTTCCACAGTTCTGACAGTATATTGGGAGCATAACGTTCGTCGGATATGGTGATGAACGCATCGTTCCCTTCAGAACGTATCGACGCTGCATCCTTCATCGTCACGCTGTCCGGCGCGTTACGGAGTTTGACAGAGAACACGAACAGCGGGACCTCGGGTCTCAGCACGATCTCCGCCTTCTCTATCGTGTGCGCTTTACCGATGTCACTCATTATGTCGTCGAACAGCTGCTGATATGCCTCATTCCCGTACGGGTCTGTTCCTGAGACGACTATGTCCATTGAATCACCCTAAATATCCTGAACTGAGCAGGGCACCGCCCACCGCTCCGATGTACTGCGAATGCGGCGGAACTATCGGCCTGGACCCGAGCACCTCGCCCACGGCCCTGACTAACCCTGATACCAGCGATGTGCCTCCGACCTGTATTATCGGAAGTCTCACGTCGATCTCCTGCAGCTGCTGTTCGTACACCTGTTCGGCAACGGAATGGCAAGCCGCCGCGGCCACGTCTTCGAATGACTTCCCTTCGCCCAGCGTTGTCACTAGATCTTGTATCCCGAAGATCGAACAGTATGAGTTCATCTTGGCGTTGCGCCAGT
>Ga0123357_10009365_pt1 | contig 12361 bp, 15 predicted proteins | sample TergutEmb28metaG_FD_89873 | JGI IMG/M metagenome (GOLD analysis project Ga0123357, IMG submission 89873) | Embiratermes neotenicus P4 segment gut microbial communities from Petit-Saut dam, French Guiana - Emb289 P4 | ecosystem: Host-associated > Arthropoda: Insects > Digestive system > Gut ... | reverse complement strand
TTACAGAAACCACATATTCCTGCCAGTTTCAATATGTATTTGGTAATCAATAAGTGAGTAACAGCTGTCAAAGTTTCAAACTTCTCTGGCCATATCTCCGTAACCGTTCAACTTTGGATATAGGTGTTTTGGGTTATATCGGTATAGTTTAACATAAGGAACACTCTTCCGAAGTCTCGCACATTCCTCCTGGGACACCTGTATAAGAGCAGGCATGCACCCAGAATTTTTCACTGGTGGGTGGGAATTGACCCCGAAATTAAACATAATTTAGTTTCATTTCAAAAAAGAATGTTATAAAAATCTTGTCAAAAATAAAACTGTATAACACAAGAGTGTTCAAAACTGCATTTATAGATATATAAATATAATTACATATTCCATGACCCACTCACCTAATTTAAAGCACAAAGTCTAATCTCCTTGGTTTTTTAAAGCTGAGACTTTCTATGACTTTTACTTTATTTTTCAAAATTCCAATGTACTAGTCTTCAGCCCCTTTCAGTGGCTGACTTCAACTGATGGGACAATCACACAAAATGTTCAAAATCAGTGAGTCCACAAATCTGTATTTTTTTAACATTTCAATTTGGTGGGCACTGCAGCCCAGCAGCCCTCCTCCCCCGACTTTTGTATGAATGCCTGTATGAGAAACAGCAGAATCATGCAGCTACACACTTTCAGGAATAGAGATTAGGCATGAACTTGTCCTAGGACAAACTAAACAACGCAGACATCTCATACTGAAAAACAGATTGTTGACTGCGCTTCAATAAAGACCTGACATACAGAACTATGTGTAACTCAGAAACAATGCTGACACCTAAATTGACATACGAGGTGTAATCCAAAATTTTCTGGACTGACGCTGTAAAAATCGTAAAACTCACCGTACGGCCTATCAGCCACCGTCACCCTCGAAGTAGTTCCCTCCCGCATGTAGACACCGGTCCCACCATCTCCTTTATTTTTGGAACACTTCCTGTAAGTCCTTTTCCATCAGAGTGTCAAGCACTCTCTGCGATTCAGCCTGTATCTCGATGGTATCAAACCAGCAACCTTTCAGCTTCGATTTCATTTTTGGAAATAGGAAGAAGTCACAGGGTGCCAAATCAGGGGAGTATGGTGGGTGGGGGATGACAGCCATTCTGTTTTTTGCCAGAAACTGTTGGGAGAGTACGTAAGTGTGACATGGGGCATTGTTATGGTGAAGCGGCCAGGTCTGTTCTCGCCAAAGTTTGGGACGATGTCTTCGCACGTTTTCATGCAGGCGCCGCAAAACTTCACAGTAGAATCCAGAATTCACAGTTTGGCCTGTTGTGACAAATTCTTTGTGCACAATCCCCTTGACGTCAAAGAAAGTGATGATCATATTCTTGACATTGCTTTTCACTCATCTGGCCCTTTTTGGCCTTGGTGACATGGGGCTTTTCCACTGGGAGGATTGTTGCTTTGTCTCAGGGTCGTAACTGTAAACCCAGCTCTCATCACCAGTGATGACCCTGGACAAGAAGGTTTCATCATTGGAGGCGAGCTGACAAATTTCAGTGCAGATGTTGACGTGCTGCTGCTTGTGGTCAGCTGTCAGGATCCTGGGCACAAAATTGGTTGTGACATGGTGCATGCCCAATTCTTCCGTCAGAACCTGTTGGCATGTCCCACGACCAATTCCCAACTTCTCTGCAATGTTGTGAATGGCCAACGTCAATCCTGACGGACGAGCTCTTGAATTCGCGCAACAGTTTCCAGAATTGTGCAGCTTCTGGGTCTCCCTGTGTGTTCATCATCGTCAACTGATTTTGCAACCAGTCTTGAACCAGGCATGCCATTGAAACACCTGTGCACAACTCAAGCTTTGGTCCCCAAAGGCTTGTTGAATCATTGTGAGGGTCTCCATAGCACTTTTCCAAGATTGGCACAAAATTTGATGCACACTCGCTGTTCCTTTCTCTGATCCATCATGAAAATTGCCACAGGTCATGTACACTATGCCAAACAAACATTTGTGAAAACTGCCCACGTCCACCCAGCTACATGCAACTTGGCACACTGACTCACTAGACATCGTAGTCCTACCATATACCGGTGCTTCACGCTACCACAACTGCTGTATAGATGGCGGCACCAGTCCAGAAAATTTTGGATACCACCTCATATTGTATGCTCACATCACACAAAGTTGAGTTTTCAATTTTGACAATCTATTTGTACATAGAGTTTATGAGTTCTTCTCTAAATATAATCACCTACAGAATGAAGATGGCCTGCTGTGAGTTGAGACACGTAACTGTGAACATGTTTTATCAATAAAGAGTCGTGTCTGATGGCTATTTATTGGTAGCTTTGCAAACACACATGAATAACAGACATCCAGTCTTATGCAGTATACCAGTAACAGTAGGAACAGGCAGAGCCACATAACCAAATGGGATCACAAAATTAGAAATTCGGTCCATAATGTCATAAGCAACACAGATGCTACGGATGGAGAAAATAGTTGTTGAATACACTGCAGTACAAAATGTAGATGGCAAAACAATACGGCCTAAAAATTGACTGATGTCTAAATGGACCAAAGCTTCTACCTCCAACAATAAGAACAAGCTATATTATGTAATCGGTGACAAAGTAACAGCAATCACATATGCGTCTACAACATGTCTAGGGTACACAAATCACATCCAGCTTAACATAGCACAGACTGTAAATATTATATATTTTATTAATGTATCAAGGCATGATACAAAATATTGACAATATGGGGTTCTAATCATTTATAAAACACTTTATAACAAATGAAACCTATAGTAGTGACCAGATTAATTGCTAGTTGTTAGCAAGAAGGTGAAGAGGCAAGACGTTACGAAAGGAAGCAATGCACATACACCACAAGGTATTTTATGTCTGCTTCATAAATATCCACAATGAATGAAGCTATTAACCTTTTGGCGTCGGAATTATTTTTTTAAATTTTAGCACACTCTGTATATAAAATGTGAACAAAACATGAACCAAATATGTTAGAATTATGAAACAAATTGCATTTTGAAGAGGGAAAAACGGACAGTATATACCGTGTTTAAAATATTCAGTACCTATATTTATTGAATAAATATATAAAATATAACGTTTAGAGGTTAGCGGTGCGGTATGACCACTATAGGGGTCGTTAGGCGTCAAAGGGTTAATGTGCTCGAACTGAATAAATGTTTTTGAAAAAGGCTGAAGGCAGCAACGTGCAGTTTCAGGTAGCTCAGCAAGCAAGGAATCTGTTCACTATTACATGTCAGCCAATATTGTGAATTAAATTAATATAATTCACTTAAGGTACTGCAGTACAACACGGTTAGTAACAACCTTAATCATGTGTAGAATTAACATCAAAATGGAATTGAACATCACCATTATGTGGCACAAACTGCACTTTGTAAACAAGAGTACAAGCAGAATCTACCAGTCTCTGGCTTTGGAAGAAGTACACACCTTGTCGAGTGTGCATGTCCCATGAAATTTTTCCATTTATTTGTACAGTTCCTCTTGGTCCTGTTGAAATGGCATGTTCTGGGTTACCATCCAAATCCCAGTCCACCCACAGAGCAATGCCATGGCATGTTCCAGATCTGAAATAAGAAACAACATAAATTTCTGAAATTGCAGGACAGCTTTAAGCTTCCCACAAATACTTGTTCATTTATTCTTATTTTTCTAACGGCAATGATATTTCACACAAGTTCATAAACTGACCTGTTTATATGACATCTTCACCTGAAAATGAGCTTATAAATAGGATCCTGAAGGTGAGACATTAAACTGTCAATACTGCATCAAGATACACATCTCTTTCCTTATGTTTCGCTAAACATGTATCACATAGAAAGCTGTTTAAAAGAAATAGGAGAGGGGCCCAAAATTTAATATCAGGCATGCAAGTTTGTTCATTAAGCTATCCCTGCCATGAAATTTATGTCCTGAAACTAGGTCAAGCATGATGTGATGACAGTAATATGAAACAAGTTGGATTCATGTGTGTGATGGTCAGTTCCTCCAGTAGGTCCCAGTACAGGTTAAATGAACAGTCTGCTTATCTTAAGACCAGACAGAAAACCCACAATATTAGACACATAATGCACCTGCATGGGAGATTAAGGACAGAACAGGATGTGGGCAGGCCTGAAAATCAAAATGTTATAACCAACCTAAAGTAAATATAACATCAAATAGCAAAAAAGGCAACATGCTGAACATCCACATGTATGAAAATGTGCATGCCTGAAGAGTGACCTGTGGCTTATAATTAAGTTGTAAGTTATAATGAAGTTTTAAACACAGTTCTAATATGAAGTAAAACAAAGATGAAAAAGTGGGCAGGCAAGGGTATCTCTCAAACAAAAGACTTGGGTTTGCATGGCTGAAGGCTTAGAGGTCTGTCTCATTAATACCGCAACATGTAACTCAGAAAAATCAGGAAACCCAAGTTAGGCAGATAGTTTCTGGGCCAGATCCCAAGACAAGAATGCTTCAGTTCAGGGAAACAGGATGTAAGTTGAAAAGGACAGGAGATGAAAGTGTGCACATGCTGCAGTATTGTTACAGAGAACCAGCATGTGCCAAGTTACAGTTCATACTGTATTCAGTAGTACATACCGGAAAATCTCCAGACACATGAGCAACTTGGTGTAATGAAATTTGTTTCATAAAACACCAAGTTCTGGATGTTGTCAGCAATTTTTAGGTATAATTTCCACATTATTAAAAGTTCAACACAATATACACAGAGCATTAGGTTTATGTTACTATCAGGTCGCCAAGGCTTAAGATAAAAATGCCCACCCTTCAAAGCTGATGTTCCCCACTTTGACCACAGTATCTTCAATTGTCTCCGTGAAGTTGAAATGCAAGATACTGAATGGCTGGCTCAAGGCTTCACAAGGATACTCCCACAAGGGGTGGGCTTCAACTAAGCTATCTGAGATGGACCTGGAACTCTTGATAAACAAGACAAAAGGAAGGTAAGTTACTGCAATAACATAAACAGAATAACTGAATAAGGATATCAAACATTCTTCATGCCTCAAAATAAGGAAATATCTCTTCTAACACTCTCTTAAAGAAATACAATAATTGCCTTACATGCATGTACAATTCCTCCATTTTTCTGTTTTCTTCAACTATTAACCAAGTATCATTTTATTCTTCAATGTATTTTATGATAATATCATAACCATGGTTTACAACATGTACAAAAACTGATGAATTGGAAGGGATTTGGAAGGAAAGGTCAATTCCTCATTGATGTACTATCCTACCACATGCCTGGATGGACTTGGCAATTAAGCTAAATACATGCTTTCATCCTAACCTTAAGAGTCAAGAAGGGGAAATGAATTAACAGTCAGAACTATATATATACACATGTACACAATACATGGAGGCTGGGACAGTGTAGTCAGTATTAAGAACTCCCTACAAGCAGGATGGTGTGGGGTTCAAGCCTGGGTGGAGGCAAGATTTTCCACACTTATCCAGACCAGCCCTGAGGCCCACCCAGCCTCCCGTACAGTGGGCACTGAGTCTCCTTCCCAGGGCTAAAGTGGCTGAGGCAAGGCGATGACCCTTCTGGCATTAAGGTCAAGTATGGACAGAGCTGTAACTCCACCTTGCTTTTGAGCCCCACTGGCATGTAATTGGCCAGCCCTTACCTTTAAACAATATACAATAAGATCACATTTCACATTCCTCAACAGACAACATATATATGAATACTAGAACTGAGGAGCAACATATGCAGAACTAAAGAAATCTGGTTGGAATAACAGCACAGGTGTACTAAATGTGCAGATTTACTTTATATAATTTCCATGAGGCTACAGTCATCTTTATCTGGCTAAAAACTTGATATATCCTTTTGTAGTCATTTTGCTGTACCTCAATCAGCTTATCAAAATCTGTCATCTTGAATCCCTCAACAGAATGAAGTGGTGCTCTAATTTTCCACAAGTCACTGAACTGCACAGCCACAGCCCATACTGTTGCACCCACAGGTACAGTTGCTGCAGATGTGGTTAAACACTGGGATACTTCATTCTTCAAGTACCAGAAGTAAATATTGTGCCATGGCAGTAGAGTAGTAACAAAGTGAGGTTCTCCAAAAACTAATGATATCTGTGACATATTTGAAAAGACAAAACAAACACAAAATTTTATACATGACATGAAAATTAAAATATATATATAGGAAATAATTTTCAAATACTAAAATTCATGATACGCTGCTACCATTCAGTCCAGAATCTTTCATCTTTCCATTTGCTATCTAACAACATAAATAACAATAGAGCTATAAACTCTGCTTTTTGCTTTAGAGGGGTTTAATACTTGGTCCCTCACATTAAGGGAAAAAGACAGGTTGACAGTGAATAGGGTGCAGAGGAACATATTTGGCCCTAAGAGGAAGCATGTAACAGGGGACTGGAGAAACTGCACAGTGAGTAGCTTCATGATTGGCGTTTCCCACCAAAAAATATTAGAATGATAAAATTAAGGAGGATGAGCTGGAGAAGGCATGTGGCATGCATGGACAGGAAGAGAAATGTATACACAGTTTTGGTGGGGAACTTCAAACAAACAGACCTGTTGAAAGATTCACACATAGATTGGAGGGTAAGTTTAAAAAGGACCTTGAAGAAATAAGATGGAAGGATGCAGACAGATTAATCTTACTGAGGGGAAGGACAGGTGGCAGACTTTGCGAACTTGGTATTGGATCTATAGGTTCCACGAAATGGGAGTAATTTCTTGACTAGCTAAGGAACTCTTAGCTTCTCAAGAAGGAATCTGCGTGATGAAGTGTTAGTTTATTACATACTTTAATTCTTCCACAATTCAACATCACACAGTTAAGCTTGACTGGGCAGGGTGGTTTTATGTCAGATGTGTATTTGTCAGTTCAGTTCTTAGCTGGGCTAACTGCTACCCTGACTGCTTTTTTTGGGGTGTTCTTCTGCCTTTCTAGCAAGTTTTGAGATACCTGTTGCAAACAGGTCAAACCTGTTTCCTCCAGTCCTTACATACAATTGTATTACCATTCAGTTCCTGCCTCACATAGAACACAATGTGCGTCAATCAGAAAGCCCAATCAATGCTGTATAGGGGAACAATCACTGTTTATTGTAAGAATCATATGCAACACATAAAAACACTATGAATACAAGATGGTGAGATTTTAGGATTAAACATGGCAGTAGACATAGTAACCACTAGGGTTTTAAAAGATTAAGGCCAGCCTTAGGTTAGGATTTGAACTGAGCACTTTCTGAATTCAAGTACGGTGCTACCCCATTTCAAAATGTAACATATTTCATGCTGGTCTTACGGTTTTAAAAACCTGCTTTCAATTTTCTTTCTATCACTGTAGCTAAGTACCTTATCATCCGTTCCCACCAGAGACACAAGATCTTGAACACTACTCAGAATAACCACTCTGTCTTGCAGATTGTTGTGTCTGACATAATCCTGAACTACATGTCGTGTCAGGGAGTTGCCATCTATACAGTACACTTTCTTTGCTCCCAGTCGTGCAGCTAGGGGCCCTAGCAAGGATCCTTCACTCAAGCAAAGACATATACTGTCTGATGCCACATGTTCACGTAGCACAGACACGTATTTATAGTTCCGTTCTTCATCATTCATGGCACCAATGCGTGTACGTGCACATGCGATATGCAATCCACAGTCACATAAAGGGCGGTGCAAACTTTGATCTTCAATCCTAAACAGGAAGAAGTCAGGTAATAGATACATGAGTATCTCATTAAGATGTAAATAATCTGAACATTTCTGTTCTTCAAAACATATTTAGGCCTATTCACAAGACACTTCAGGAGTTGGCTCTTCCCACATACTCACCTAAATGTCATTATACCAACAGTTTTGTTACTGTTCACTTTTGATTCCTTGTTTGAAAATGGCTTTGAAACTATTATTATTTGATATGTGACATATTAACTATGTACTAAACTTTGTGTTAACTCAACAGTCTAGTGGCTTATATTTAAGTTATAATAAATATAATGCACCTACAAATAAAGGAACAAAATATCCATTTTAAGGCAGGGACCCACTTGGAGCATGTCCAACTCCTAAAACTTTCCAAGTATGAAGTCAACCACTGGCAAGAGAGTATATTTTGCAAAATAACTGTTCTGTCATTAACCAACAACTTCTACAAGAGTTTTAAGATGTGCATATTCAAAATATGGCATACAAAGTCTGAATGCTTTGTTGATAAATACTTGCACTAGTGCATTATTTCATCTGAGCATCTAATTTCCTTCCGTTACGTTTCTTAGACAAACCTGGTTTAAAATTTAATTCAAAATAATACCTACAAACATGCAGTGAACAGATGAGTGGTAAGGCAGACAAAGTAAATAATGTCACACATGAGATATAAAACATATCATTTGCCACTGCTAGGGTACCACAAAACACATAATAATTACATCAAACACATTTAACTTACATTAAAAAATGGCTTACATTAACGTTTTCCCAAATCTGTAACCCACATCATACTAGTATTCTGAACACTACTTGAAACAGCGTAATGATGATAACACGTCCAGTTCAATAAACATATATGGGAAATATCCTGCCTTCCCTTTACCTGTTGTATGACATATCTTACTAGGTGGAAATTGAGAGAAATTCTATTGCTTTTGCACAGGGTGAAACTGAGATGTTTTCTTGTCTTATCAATTTTGGTCCTAATTTTGGTACAAAAAGTACTTTTACCACATAACCCTTTGAAACATGAAGTTCATCTGAACCCCATTAAAAATTTGGTTCCTACCTCTCAGAAAACATACTGCCACCACTACAAAGACCGACTGGTAAATGCAGTTCACTGTTTATTCCCAGTGTTGTGAGTAACCAAAAAATACACCCTGGGAGCAAAATACAAAGATTTACTATGTTAAAGCAGGTGTGAGGTGCTATGACCCCTGTGCTTTAAAGGGTGAATGTACAGAGCAAAAGTATGAACAGAGACCAAGAAAGATGGCAGATACAAAGGAGAGAAAATAAGGGATTAAAAAAAGAGGTAATTTAGAGACAAATACCTTATAATATAAATAAAACAACACAAAATGGCTGGGAAAGATATTACAGAAAACAAAGCAAAAAGAAAGAAACAGAGAAACAAAGAAGGTACCCTGGGGAGACAGAGAGAAATATGGAAGCATCTGGATAGTGTACGACCCACATACTTTTGAAGTGTAATGTATAAGGAAAGGGAGGTGCAGACACAAAGTGTTCAGTCAGTTCCACTCCATAACATGGTAATAAGATTACTGAGCATTGTTACCAAAATTTCTTGTTGAAGAGATGGAACCAAAATGAGTATTCATCATGATGACCCACTAAGACTAATTTTTCTTCTTTCTGAACAGTTACAACATCTGGTAGATAGTACACGCCCTGCATCCAATGATCTCTCCAAGGTTGAACATTCTGACTCGCAATCATAGGATGTGCCCATGTGGGAGCACAGCTGAGAATGACTGTCCCATTCTCATCCATCACAAGATTCCACCACATGAATACTACATGAGCCACACCATCATCAGAAGAAATAACTTCAAGTATGTTTGACCTCTCTTTCAAAAGAGGAAGCGTTCCAGACCAGTCAAACCTGTTGTAACATGGGGATAACTCAGAATAAAAAATGACATAACTGGAATACACATACAGTGGGTAAACATGTAGTAATGAAGATTGGGATGTTATACTGTGTCGATAAGAAAAAAAGTACCAAAGTCCTACAGACTGCTTAACTCTGAAGATGGAGACACCATGCACCTCCGATATGTTGGTACTTATTTGCCAGTCGACATAGCGAACATTCCAGAAGACTGGATCTTCATCAACACTGCCATGAGAAACTCACATGCCATAATACATAATAGGTTTCATCATATGGAAATTTCTAAACATTTTCTCCAATTTAACACTTTCAGTGAGCATCTGTTATACATAATAACAGAACGAATGAAATCCACAGGGGGTTTATTTTTTACCTAATTTCACAACACAAAGATAGCACAAGTGAACTATGTGATAAACTGCCATACCCCATGCCTGTAATTTCCCTTTGTGTTTGAGTCAGTAACTGCAGTACCTGAAGACTGGTGTTGGAGGAACAATAGTACTGAACTGGTCCTTAGGAAACTGACTTAGCTGGATGTCATGGACAGCTGCTGCCCCTGGGCATTGATCAATCTTCACTGGAGTATCCAGCAACACATTGCTTCCAGCAACATCATAAATGGGCTGTAACCTATTCCAGTTCTGAGCTAATTTACTTGCAACAACTTGAACATACACAGTTGCTGATGATGGAACCACAATGCAGTCTTTCTGAAAGGTAAATCCTGGTGCTACATGAACCTTACATACAAAATTTGCTATGGTACTAAATGAGTAAATGGGTTTGAACTTGAAACATCAGTGATGGTGACAATTTAGTTCTTATTTAGTCTGATGAACGTCAGTAACAAAAATAAGAGGGTGGGGTGGGGGATTGTGATGGAAGAGCCAACATTCAAATAAACAGCACAAAAATGCTGAATCTGTTTAAAGACTATTTACTCCAGATGTCATTACCTCCAAAAGCTCTTCATGAGCATGTCTGAAAGTTTCAATAGCTCCTTCACCAATGAGTTCAGTGTCAAAAACTTCAGTCACCAGAATATTTGCACGCTGTTCCATGTCCCCACTAGCACCAACAGTCATACTAGTTGAACGTTTTGGAATGATATCTATTCTTCCTTCCAAACCATTTTCACGAATTACTTTCCTTGCACATTCTGCCATGGGTTGGAATGCCTAAAGAAACAAGCGTCCATAAAATTTCTTGTCAACACCACCACTGATACAGCAAAATACTGCTATACAGAAAAATTGTGCCTACTAGATTACTATTCCACACAAATTCTGCACCAAATTATTCATTTTCATCATCCTTCCTCTGTGATTTCAACACATTCTTGAACATAGGACAAAAAATAATTTTAAAACCACGACAGATCAATGACCCTTTTGTGCCAGAACTACGCCAAAAACACCGAATGTACCAGTGAAATAGCTAGGGCTTTTGGAGCCATATGAAATGCTCACTAATGGGCCCTGCTGTACCTATGAGGTACATGGTCACATTTGTAAAACTGTCATAAACAGACTTAGTCTCCAAATAAAGCGATTCATTTCTTTCTGTTCCAAGTTCTTACCAATACTCTGAATAATAGGCAGTGTTCTGTAAGTGCAACAACAATAATTTGTTACGTGGGCTCATGCACCCCTATGCATTGCATATTCCTGCAATACAGACACTACACCCCTGGATTCTACCTTACTATCTTCTGCGGCTTTTGCCCTTTTCTCGCTCAGCTGTTCATTTACACACCTCGTACCGAGTCTTGTATTTCCAGCTGACACAAATTCCTATTACTTTGGCAACTCTTTTTCAAACATTTTAAGTAGCAACCAACTTATTTATAATGTGTAAATTCTCTTGAATTCACAACTTATGTTTGGTACAGGTTTTTTATGTAGTAGTTACTCACTATGTGTTCAGTAATTACTGGCTCTACGGGACGAAAACTGTACACACAGCATACTTCCAATTATTGACTTTAAAGAAAAATGGTTAGTCACAAGGCCCGCCATGAAATTCACATGTGGCAAAAAAAGTAGTGATGGCACTTCCTACCGTGGTATCCACAGATTAACACACTTCCTGCTGCCTTTAATCCGTGACACGGTTCTTAGGAAGCAAGCACCAATTTCATCACCCCATTGGGTACACATTGCAAGAATGCCAACTTTGGTAAAAGCTTAAGATTTTGATACGAAAAATGTATTGAGGCAAAAATACTTTGCATCATTAACAATCCTGTTCAAGAAGAACATGGTAAATATGGGAGTCACTCTGTAAATGGTCATATAATATTACTGTGCAACTTCAAATGTTTTAAAAGAGAGTTAAAATCCTTTCTGTTGCATCATGCCTTTTATTCAGTGGATGACATCATGTCCTTCTGATCTTAAGTGGGCTGTGAAAGTGACAGCTTAATCATGTGTTATCCGTGTCCGTTTTAATTAATGGTGATATCAGGGCAGTGTATTTTATTTATGTATTGTGAATTTTTAATCTTCAATATGATTTTAAACCACGTTTGACATAGTTGAAGAATAAAAGACCAACTTGATGTCACTTGCTATTTTATTTCACTTCTTATGTGCTCAACATGTTTCGGACATTAATATATCCATCATCAGGAGCTTGTGACTATTCTGTTGAATT
>Ga0123357_10009364_pt1 | contig 12361 bp, 3 predicted proteins | sample TergutEmb28metaG_FD_89873 | JGI IMG/M metagenome (GOLD analysis project Ga0123357, IMG submission 89873) | Embiratermes neotenicus P4 segment gut microbial communities from Petit-Saut dam, French Guiana - Emb289 P4 | ecosystem: Host-associated > Arthropoda: Insects > Digestive system > Gut ... | reverse complement strand
TGTGTGGTACATAATCCGAAACCTCCTCTGCACCGTCACAATTGACTCAGTTTTGGCAAATTCCAAGACACAGAACGCTTTCTTATTCACTGTGAACGCCATTTTTCGTCACGACTACCCCCAAGCGGTGGAAACTGCAAGTACACCAAGGCCTCTAGTACAAAAAAAATTGGAGGGATTCTCTATCTATTGATATGCTCCTTTCTGCCGTGTCTGTCTTGGTTGTTGTGCAGTCGTGTTTGGAAATCCCGGAGGGACTTATGAATAACCCTGCATACTGTGCATTTGTTGGATAATAACGTGTTTAGTTGAGGAAAAAAATTTAGAGAATGTGAAAGTGAAAGCACACATTTTGAGTTCGGCATCTTTTTATTCCGAAAATCATTCAATTTATGAGATAATGTGGACAAAATGTGGTAGATCAAGAGAGATCGCAGATGAAGATATAATACGGCGCATGCGCTTTGCATGAGGGATAACTAAGGCTACACATACACACCCAGAACATGTAACAATTATTGCTTGTCCACTGCAACAATGGTTACGCGAACGCGCCTCAATATTACGTAATAAATTGTGTTAATTTTAATATAATTTAATTTTAATTTTTGAATGTCATTGTTAGTTTTTATTCTTCACCATCTGCCTGTGAATTCCATTCATTGTTTTAGTTGCTAACCTAACAATACACAAAATAAAATACTATTAAGAATTTCAGTTTTTAGAAGTTAAGTTTTATACAGCACTAACATGGCGGCAGTGCGAACTTGAAACATCAGAAGCGACACTGCAGCCAAGCAGCCATCTTGAAAAAATTTACATGACAAAAGTATGAATAGAAAAAGACCTTGAAAATGAGGTCAAAATGTAGATAAATTTAAAAAAAATATATCTCGTTATTAGAGCAAAATGCATCATAGTTTGCTACATACTTACTTATTTACTCCATGGTGCAGAGTCCTTCTTGAGAAGCTTACTGGTTTGCAGCTAGTCAAGAAATTCTCCGCATTTCACGAAACCCGAAAGTTCATTACCGCACTCACAAGCGTCCGCCAACTGTCTCTATCCTGGACCAGCCCAATCCAGTCCATTTACCTACATCCAACCTCCTGGATATCCGTCCTAATATTATTCACACATCTACGCCTAGGTCTCCCCAGTGGTCTCCTTCCCTCCGGTTTCCCCACCAAGAACCTATACACCCCATCTCCTCACCCATACGCTCCACATGCCCAACCCATCTCATTCTTCTCGATTTTATCACCCGCACAATATTTGGTGAGGAGTACAAATCATTTAGCTCCTCGTTATGCAATCTCCTCAATTCCCCCGTTACCTCGTCCCTCCTAGGTCCAAATATTCTCCTCAACATCATATTCTCCAACAACCTCAGTTTCCTTTCCTCCCGCAATGTCAATGACCAAGTTTCACACCCATATAAAACAAGAGACAAAATTATAGTTTTATATATCTTGATCTTTAAATTTTTGAATAGTAACCTGGAAGACAAAAGATTTTTCACCGAATGATAGCAAGCATTTCCTGACCTCAACATAGTTTGCTACGCGTTGTAATATCCTAATTTTATGTGATGTCTTGTCTTTGTATACGAAAGTATGTGACGCCGAGCAGACTGGTGGATAAGTAATGACGAATCGTATGTTTCTCTCGTTTTCATCCTGAGGTTCACATTTACTGAGAAAGTTCGGTGCTTCTGTACCGGGAATACACGTCATGCACCAGAAGACTTAAATCATCATACCGCTGACAGAAACTCATACTTCACAAATAATCAAAGAACTGACTGTTGATGTATAACTGAGAGACACTAGAGACACCTGACTGAAGTTTCAACTGAGGCAGCTATTTTGTTTTACGAGACAACTATTTTGTTTTAAGAGAAACCCATTTTCTTTTACGAGACAACAATTTTATTTCAGGAGACAGACATTTTGCTTTAATAGTAACGTAAAATTGTGTTAACGAAGTAGCTCTCTAACAACGATGTCTTATCTGCCTTTGTTTTTTGAGTGATGACGACAAAAACCTTCCTATTCACATGACACATACATCACGTTGTATTTATGTCGTTAGCCTGTGTCATAAATACAGAACTTACCTTGTACATCATCTTGTAATTACGACCGTATGCTCCCATTCTCAGTAAATATACATTTGTCTTACTTTTTACTATACGTTAAAATATGTTACAGAGCAAAAACGGTCACTTGAGTTTTTCGTAATAAATTAATAATTTATTTAAATATTTTTATACTTTGATGGTGCCAGAATTACGCTGCTTAATGCTCGAGATTTCTTACATCTAAATACACATACTGTAAAAATTAAAAGGGCAGAACAAGGGGACATTCCAACTGTTGATATTTTGCTGACCGTGCATCTCAGTATATTTATCTCAGTAGTTAACCAACCTGATGCACGAAATTTTTGTTTTACAGTAAGTTTATTTCATGTCTCTGCATGTTTCGAGCACATGTGCTCATCATCAGGAGGTTAAAATTGTATTACACATCCTCTGGTGTCATCACACCTATAGTTGACCGTCTCTCTCAACCTGTGCACGAGACGGCCACATATAGGTGTGATGTTACCAGAGGCTGTGTAATGCAATTTTGACCTCCTGATGATGAACACATGTGCTCGAAACATGTAGAGGCATGAAATAAACTTATTGTAAAAAACTTTTGTACATCAAGTTGGTTAATTACTGAGATAAAAAATGGGACTTCCTTCTAGTAAGGGTAAAATTTACCCTAGAAGAGAGCATGAAGGCCCACAAGGAGTGTAGAATTATAGTTATAGTCTTTCATTCACCCCGGTGCTAGATGTGGGTGGATGATCAACGTCATGTCTCAGAAGCTTTGCTCTTGGCAAAGAGAACCGTTACCCATTTTAGAGTCCGGTTGGTTCCCAGGAACGTTCCGGATGAATACGGAAAATCTGCTCCCCACACTGGGACTAGAGCCCAGGACCGTCCAGCCCGTAGCGAGTCGCTATACCGACTGAGCTATCCCAGCCCGCGATATCAGCCCAGTATTATGTTTATATTACAAAAATGTTCACTTCTCCATTCCCACAAGTTCTGTATCTTTTTCCAGACATCCACATAATCTGGCTGTAAGCAACAACACTGAATTAAACAAATTGTTGAAAAGAATATGGTAGACATTTGTATTAGTATTCTAGTTTGTGACGCTGTGAAGTGCGACAAAGTTACACCAAGAAATGGGAAGACACCTCTGCCTCTGTTCTTCAGGATCGGACTATTGTTTCGTATATAACTAACGACACGGCGTCACATTCTGAACCACGCTGCTCTCTATGCTGGAAACTCATATCAGGAAATGTGTATATAGGGTGACACAAATTTTGTTTTCAGTTTGTTAGAAATACTAGCTTTTACTGCCGTCTCTATTAACTTCTCTCACACGTAAAGCGAACCATATGCGGCTGAAGATTATGTGCCTACAGTATTAAATTAGGTCAAGACCTGCCCAATGTTTATCGTACCACACAAAAAATTCTTAAAACAACACGGCTTAAGGAAAAATACAACCGAAAATAAGCTGCGTATTTATTGAGATCTGCGTTCTTCTGGGATGTTACACAACTTACAGTGGTAATTCCTTACCTACGTTTCGGGACAACTTATCGGTTCCACTTTAAAGGGCCAAGAAATCCAAATTCTTGGACTTCTTGGATTTTTTGACACTCACAGAAGGGACCGGTACGTTGTCTCGAACCGTCCGTAAGAAATCACCACTATACGTTGTGTAACATCGCAGAAGAGCGCGGATCTCATCTACTTCATGGTGGAAGCCTGAAATCACATGCATATTCAACTTTTGTGGTTAATTTTTGCACGAAGTAAAATTTTCCCCCCAAAAATACATAGCAAGTTGCAGGAAGAACAAGATATACGTGTCTTTATAGGGGAATATTAGGCATAACGGGTAAAGACTGAATGTGTTTCAAGGACACAGTCTAAACACGCGTAGAACTTCAGGTAAAAGTAAAGCAATCACATTACAGACCTGGACAGGCCCTGAGGGTTCCAGGAGGTTGAGGCTCCCAGATTTCAAGACAACGAGCACAGGAAGGTGGTAAGGTTGTCAGTCTTACGCACCGGCCGTCTTTACCCCCAGGAAATATTCCTAGTACTCATTTCTGTTAAAGGCGGAGTCGACCCCAGGACCATAGTGAGGCAGGAAGGGTTATACCAATGAAGAATTCCACTGACGCAATCGGGAATCGAACCCGCGAATTTCCGGGTTGAAGCGCAGTGTCTCAACCAACTGCGCCATCGCGTGGCCCAGATCTTCAAGTAAAAACTGCCTACATGCGTTATTGGCGAGGGTACAGGAGAATAACAACGGTTTATGTTTTTATTCTGTTTGAAGGGGAAAACATAAATTCTAATGAACTACACTTATGAATATATGATAGTTTAATTCTTAAGTAATATTATAATGTCTTATCTATTTAATTTAATTACACACCGACTATATTATTGGTCCCCGTTGAACCGAAAACCAAACTCACATTTCAATTTTTAATTTTTCCTTTAATATATAAAAAAAGCACACTTTACCGTTTGTTAAAGTTATCACTTCACAGATCTGTATGTGCCTATCAAGTGATTTCTCTTACCAGGCAGTTACAATCGTATCTCGCACATCTGTGTTTGAAATGTACTCATTATTTCAATAAGAGTTTCAGTAAATTCACTTGCATCTCTTCTTGAATATTCGGCTGTTTTAAGACTCTGAATCAAGGGCTTTTCGTACTATTTCCTTCTGTCTGGCGAGCTACATTATCTGGCAGGTGAGTACCAATATTTGGGGATGAACATATCACTTCTATCATTAAACTGCATTTCCTGAATTTGGAGGCAGTAAAGTCTGTCGAAACCTTTTGTGTTCTCCCAAGGGAACACAACATATAAACACAAAAGGGTGTCGTAAAACGAACTATAATTATAGGCACCTTAACCAAAAAGGCAAAAATCATACAAACATAAAATAATCCACCAACTAAAGAATTATCCCCACAAAACAAAAATAAACACAATGACCCTAAAGAAATGTAAACAAATAAAATACCAACTAATAAGGGAAGAGAAGCTAATAAAGTATAAAACAACAAATAAATACCACCTTGAACACGCCCAGGCTGGTACCCCCAACCCAAAATTAAAAACAAAGAAGAAACTAGTCTGCTTTCAAAACAAAAACATAAATTGAGAGCAGAGGGTTTCACATATTGGTCTCGTTTTATAAAATATCGATAATAATAATATAGAGACAAATTTAAAAATGAAAAAAATTTAATTAACCTTTTGGTGCCGGAATTATTTTTTTTAACTTTAGCACACCCTGTATATAAAATGTGAATAATACAGGAACCAAATATGTTCGAATTATGAAACAAACTGCATTTTGAAGAGGAAAAAACTGAGAGTATATACCATGTTTAAAATATTCAGTATCTGTATTTGTTGAATAAATATATAAAATGCAACGTTTAGAGGTTAACGGTGCGGTACGACCACTATAGTGGTCTTTAGGCGTCAAAGGGAGAGTCTTGGGTAAGTTTTCTGTGATACAAAGAAGTCCGTTTTATTAAGTCTAATTAGTCAGATCGATATGTTTACATTTGGCTTATTTGAGATTACTGAACAGTGATAATATGCACTGCACTGTTTGTGATTATGCAATAGAGGTGATTCTTTAACCTTGTAAAGCCTACTGTTTTTTATACGTAACAGCAGATATTCATTCATTCATTCATTAGTATTCAGCCTTGAAGGCCGGGCTTGGCAGGAACCAGGGCCCAGTCATGTGACCGGTATGGCTCTGAGACACACTGCATCCTGGGCAAGTTCTTGGAGGTAGTTTGCCATTGCTTTCCCCCGCCTTTAGACGTTCCCACTTTAGCCGGCAGGTGCCTCCGTCCGCAACGACGCGAGCAGGTATATTACTAAAAATTCCCAATTCGGATTACATTGCATTTATAGGTTTTGTGTAGCTCTCAGAAGAAACAGCACCTTTTGTCTTACAAATAAATGATTTTTTTAAACTTAAGTGGAGAATTTTAGGTTCTTGTGACCGTGCATAATGAACGTAAGGTGAAGAGAGAGAAACCAACAAGATGCAACTAATCCGATGTTTATTATCAAAATTCTATCTCAACATGATTCGAGCATCATTATACCCATCATCAGGATAACGAGACCGTGTACTACCGCATATGGTTTTTCTGCACTGGTTGTACTGGCTGTGTTTGTGTGGAGCTGGGTCGTGTGACGGTTACTGTTCGAACAGTAACCTTCACACAGTACACACAGCTCACGATGCAGCTCCACACAACCACAGCCAGCACAACCAGTGCAGAACACCATATGCAGCAGTACACAGTCTTGTTCTCCTGATGATGGGCATAATGATCCCCGAAACATGTTGAGATAGAAGTTTGATAATTAACATCGGATTAGTTGCATCTTGTTGGTTTCTCTCTCTTCACAGTAAGTGGAGAGTGTTTACAGCGCGGTGCGCACTGGGTCCTTATACAACACGGATACGTTTCGTCCTTACACGGTTAATTCTTTCTGGCACATTCATGTTACCTACAGTTAAGTCCGGTGATTCCCGCTTCTGTCGTCAACGTGACGGTAAAACACGTAAGACAGTCCGGAAGTTTTTAGGAAAATAATGTGATTTAATTATGGATTGGGGGAAGCAGAGATGGCCCAGTCGGAAAAGTAACTTCGATACGAGGTGAACGACAGAGCAACCGGGATAATATTCTCGGCAGTGTAAGAGATTTTCTGTTCTCGAAATGACCCAGACCGAAAATTGGACCAACCCAGGCTCAGATTCAGTGAAAATCAAGGAGCCTTTTTGTCTCTGCTGGCAGATCGACACTACGTACAGCTAACCAACCAAATCGTTCCTAGCAGTGGCGACTTCTAGACTGTGTGGGAATGTAGTTCCTTATTCTCAAGGGTCGTCACGGCGTCTCTCTTAATGCTACTCAGGGACACGTTTCTTTTATTTTGTACTATGACCAATAAGTGCACAATTATTCCACAAATTATCACACTCCTACACGTTTCAACACTCTTGTATCATCGTCAAGAAGTCTGTAACCAATAACTTGCCAAGTAACACAAGTATTCCAAATGCAGCTGTTGGTAATACAAACTTAATTGTAAATTGTGTTACCAACAGCTGCATTTGAAATACTTGTAATACTTATCAAGACATTGATTAGAGACTTCTTGACGATGACACGATAGTGTCGAAACATGTAGGAGTGTGATAATTTGTGAAATAATTGTACATTTGTTGGTCATAGTACAAAATTATAGTGGGACACGTTTGTTTATCTTTCATATAGGTTAATTTACTGTTGCACTGCAGGCTATAAAGTCTAAGAATCGATTAGGGGAGAAAGATAAATTTGTAGATAGGACAACTGCTAGGATATACAAGAAAACAGCTGCAAGAAAGACAGAGGATACATAATAAAAGAATATAAAACTTGAACACACGTATTTTAACTTGCGATTTTAAATTGCAGCTATTAATTTCCTTTTTGTGTCCTGGAATTTTAAGGTGTGATATCTCGGTTAGGTTTCTAAAATACTTACCAAAATTGAACACCCAATGCACAAATTTAATATAGCAATTTCAGTATGTAGCTGACTATCGCTACGTTGAATCTGTGCATTGACGGGTCTAATTCTAATGTTCTGTGTTTTAGAAATACAAAGGAGATGCCACATCGTAAAGAAACCACAGGGGATATTTTAGGGAGGATTAGACATTTACAGAAACTGGTACAGGAATTTACGAATTCAGACCAAATGTCAAATTTGACATTCAGATGACTGTGCATCGCGATAAATTCTTATAATAAAACCAGCTAGATGCACTAATTTCTCAAATTTATTTTTGGAATAAAACTCCACATGTTTCGGTAAGTTCCTCTGTCCATCTTCAGGGGTTTTTTTCATTGTACACACAACAACGGTATATGTCATACAGATTTGCTGACAGCTTGCGAGCAGGATCAGGACGGAACTGCTCTCAAGCTGTCAGTAAACCTGTATGATGGACAAAGAACTGTCCGAAACATGTAGAGTTTTATTCCAAAAATAACTTTCGGAAATTAGTGAATCTAGTTGGTTTTATTATAAGAATAAAAATCACGTGTCAAAATAAATGTTTTCGGAAAGGAAAATAAGAAAAGAAGATTCGACACTTTTGCGTTTAAACACTAGAAACATTTTTTTTATCTCAGTAATTAACCAACTTGATGCACAAAATTTTTGTTTTACAGTAAGTTTATTTCAAGCTTCTACATGTTTCGAGCACATGTGCTCATCATCAGTAGGTTAACCTATAGGTTTGATGATACCAGAGGCTGTGTAATGCAATTTTGATCTACTGATGATGAGCACATGTGCTCGAAACATGTAGAGGCATGAAATAAACGTATTGTAAAACAAAATTTTTATGCATCAAGTTGGTTAATTACTGAGATAAATATATGAGATGCACGGTCAGCAGAACGTCCAAACTAGAAACATGACCGAAGTTTGTGTGGATCCTTTTACGAATATATCAAATTTCACTACAAAGCAACATGGTATAAAGAATAAAGGAAATTATTTTATATTTTAATTTACGGGTACATATTTTGATTAGTGAGCTTGAACATCTTTCTATAGTCACTTAAATGTGTATCGAATTGAGCACGTAGAACCGAGATATCCGGCCAAGGTACCTTTACCTCATTAAGCTACTTATTATTTTATGTAGAAAACATTTCACAAAATTTCATATAACAACATCGAAATGTGAGTTATATTTAAGTGAAAACCGTTCTGTGTTGTTTTCGGTGAAGCCACCCGAAGTTGCCCCACTAACATTGAGAGAGACAGCCCGCAGTCACCACCGGCACAGGCTGTTGCTGGCCCTTGTACGTTGCATCCCTACAGCAAAATCGCGGACTTCACGTAATAGCTGGTCATGTCGGAGCAGCGGGCAACCGCAACACCGTTCTTCGACCGAGTCGCGCTGTTCCCATTTGTTCAAACTGTCCGTTCCTTTCACAGCTCGTGGTGGACTGGTGGAGTGTTACGAATATTGGATGTGATCAGCTGATATTAGCGCCTCTAACGATTTTTATTTCAAAACCCTCATATTTTAAAAGCTGGTTAATTGAATGTTCCTGTTATAGGAAACTACTAGTGTGAGAATTCTTAGAAAACACAACGCATATTCGGGCCCTAGATTTCATAAATATTAACTACTAAAAATTGTAAACTATTTTCACTTTCTTTCATTAATTATCTTTGTAAGTGATATGTATGAGACATACTTCAAAATTTTAAATATTTGGGGAGACTTCTTTGCAAGATTTTAAATACTATTTGCTTTATTGAAGTGGGGGAAATTTTGCTACGTCAAAAATCATTCCAAGTTCTAATATTCAGGAACACATTGCTTAGCTTATTTAGTGATGCTGGTAATCAATGGGTTGGTGGCTTAGCACACAAAGTGACTCACTGAGTACAAAATTGTCCGCTATTTATCTTGGCCAGGCACTAAATCAGAGCTAAATAACGTAGAAGTTGCTGAAATTTAAAAATAATTCTCTTAGTTTTTATTACTGAAAGTACTAGATCATGCACGAATTTGCATTAATTCAGGGCCTTAAAACAGAGTAAATTTTTTTTCTCTCTCTCTCTCCATGTATGTGAAAGTCCATTTTACACCGTAACAATGCTATTTTTTATTGTTGAAACTGGACGAAATTTCGTTCTCCATGGCTTCCTATGTCCTTAGTTGCACACGCTTCCAGCTGCAACGGTTACCGCTCTCTTTTCAATAGCTGACCTCTAGAGGTCACCCAGCGCTCAGTAGGTGAGGATGTCATTGGATCATTCTGGTGACCTTGTTCTCCTGCATCGTGAGTATGTTGGTGTGGTGACGCGGCAGGGTGTTGCGCCCCTGTGCTGGCATCATTGGCAGTCGCTACAGAAGATTCCTGTCAAAGAATAAAAGAGAAATTAAATAAAAATTTAAGAAATATCGGAATTATAATATTGCCAACGTAATAAAAAGGCAAAGTGATCCCATTACAGGCCCGGTGTGGCCCAGAGGGTGGGTAGAGGTATAGCTCTACTCTTGCATGACTGCGGCATTAGAAGGTGGTGAGTGGTCAGCCGCACGCCCCGGCCGCACTTTACCCCTGGGAATGATCCGGTACCAATTTTACAGGAGCTTTTGTGGGCCCTAGGGCCGGTCTGGACGGGCGGAAAATCTCATCCCCACCGGGATTAGATCCCGGACCGTCCAGCCCGTAGCTCAGTCGCTATACTGACTGAGCTACCGGGCCCATCATTGCCAAAGTAATACCTTCATTAAATAAAGGAGTGAATCGACTCGAACTAAAATCTTTCGTAACAGATCTATGCTGACGGATGAAAGCTTGTATGACGTTCAGGTGACCGTGATTCGTGATAAATTCTTACAATAAAACAGACTATATGAACTAATTTCTCAAATTTATCTTTGGAATAAAACTATACCTGTTTCGGACAGTTCCTCTGTCCATCATAAGGAGTTTTTCACTGCAGACACATAAATGGTATATGTCATACAATTTTGCTGACAGCTTGCGAGCAGGATCAGGACGGAATCCTGCTCGCAAGCTGTTAGCAAACCTCTATGACATATACCACTGCTGTGTGTACAGTGAAAAACTCTTGATGATGGACAGAGGAACTGTCCGAAGCATGTAGAATTTTATTCCAAAAATAAGTTTGAGAAATTTGTGCGTCTAGTTGGTTTTATTATAAGAATGAAAGCTTGTATTCGGCTAAAAACAAAATGGAAAAGTAATTTTTGCATTATTGTCGTTTTCTGAGGAGAGCGTAGAGATTATGAACGATATTAAATCTTATAATAAATTAAAGGGTGGTAATATTTAAATAGCTATCACCTTCATCAAGCAAAACACCTGTGCAATAACGGAATTTTATTTATCTTTAGCAGTTAGTAAGCTTTTGGCCCACCATTTACAACGCATCATATTCATTAGATGCCGTTGTGGTTGTAAGAATAGATTTTTCGAAAGCCTGCAATCTTCAGTGAAAAATAAACATAACAACTGAGTCCGTGTCATGTTTAGTAAAGAATTAGGACAACCATTTAAACTCCTGTCATCGTCAGCAAAGACTAAAGCGCAGTACTTCAAGGCCTATCATTTGACGTAGACAACAAATTGAGAAGGCTATGTAAAGGTACAGCAGTCCGTGTACAAGTTTGGACAGGTCTTTAAAGTTAGAGGAGCCTGAGACCCCCATATTTCCAGACTATCGCCATGTAATTGTATATATTGTTGTATGTTTTGTATACTTCTGATTAATTTTGTAAATTATGTATTTTATTGCAATGTTTATGTATTCTTATTGTTATGTAGTCCTGCTTTGTGTATTCTGTTTCATTGTGTTGTTCTGTGTATTGTTTATGTGTAAATGTGTGTACTACTGCCACCGGGTTTCAACACAATTACAGTTAACAAATATATCATATCATATATAAAGGTGGCAAGGTTGTCAGCCCTAAGCACCGGTCACCTTAAAACTATGGACATATTCATTGTACTCATTTCCGTCAAGAGGTTGAGTCGACCGCAGGGCCACAGTATGGCCGGAAAGATTATGTCGATGAAAATTTCCAGTAACGCTATCAGCAATCGAATCCGAGACCCTCCGGCTTGTAGCGAAGTGCCTCATCCAACTGCGCCAACGAGTGCCCCTGAGAGGTTAAACAATATCCATTATGTTTTTAATAAGCCTATTGAAACAGTGAAGCTATATAAAAGATTCGAATTTTCGGCAAGCTAAGCAATAACAGTATTTGAACACACATAGTCTTCCCTGGCTGGAACAGTGGAGAATTAAAATAAATCCATCCAAGTCCGCACAGGTAACATTCACCACACGACGAGACATCTGTCTGCCAGTAAATCTTCACAATACTCACATACCCATCAAAAATGAAGTAAAATACCTAGGACTTCACCTAGAAGAAAAACTAACGTGGAAGACGCACATAAAAGCCAAATGATGCCAACTGGAACTTAAGCTCAAAAACATGATCTGGCTAATAAACACACGTTCGCAGCTATCCCTAGACAGCAAACTACGAGGGTCGTTCCGAAATTAATGCCTCCTATTTATTTCCATGGAAACTACACTAGATACAAAGAGCACAATAACACCATTTGATAGAGCAAATTCTTAGCTACAAAACACTATTTTTCG
>Ga0123357_10009363_pt1 | contig 12362 bp, 8 predicted proteins | sample TergutEmb28metaG_FD_89873 | JGI IMG/M metagenome (GOLD analysis project Ga0123357, IMG submission 89873) | Embiratermes neotenicus P4 segment gut microbial communities from Petit-Saut dam, French Guiana - Emb289 P4 | ecosystem: Host-associated > Arthropoda: Insects > Digestive system > Gut ... | reverse complement strand
TGTTTTTTTATTGTTTTTGTTTTTTTGATAGGGTAGTGAGTGAAAAAAAAGAGGGGTTTTTTTTTTTTTTTTTGAGGGTGGTGGTGTTGTTTGTTTTCTCTCTTTCTTTGGTGGGGGGGGGGGGGGGGGGAATGGAGCACACAGCAATTCTGATTAAAACGAGGGAAGTTGAATTGAAGTACCGTAACGTGGTAGTGGAATTGTAAATATTTTATACACAGAAAAAGATAATTAATTGAGCCTGATTCTGAGTTGCATTAAGAGAAGACTGTCCATTTATATTATTAATGACTTACAGACGAAGAGCGCAATCGATTTTGTTAGAGTGCGTTATTCTAATAGCAATCTGGTGGGATGGAGCTGCGATTTTATAGCTTGTAATTTTTTTAAACTGGGGGAAGAGGTAGGCCTATGCATTCTGAACATATCGCGTAATAAATGTGTTATAATTAATGAAAACGTCGCTGCAGGCTGTGCGCGTGTGCATGTATGTACGTAGTCGGCGTTTGTTTGGCGTCTTCACAAGCGAATCGTTTATCTTACGGTTTAGGTTGCCGTCTTTTAACGCCATCGAAGACGCTAAGCGTGAAATAATATCGAGTAAGACGAACTGGTTGGAATCTTAGTAAAGCTATCTCTGTACAGGTTTGGACAGGCCTTTGTTGTTCCAGGAGGGTGAGGCTCCCAGAATTTTTAGACAATCGGTAATATCGGTAGCAAGGTTGGTAGTCCTACGCGCCACCGCTTTTACCTCCAGGAAACATCCCTGGTTCTCATTTCTGCTAGAGGCTGAGTCGATCACACGGGCCATAGTGCGATTGGAATGCTGAAGTCAATGAAAAATCCCAATGACCTCATCGGGAATTGAACCCGCGACCTTCCGGCTTGTAGCGCAGTGACACAACCGACTGCGCCACCGCGTGGCCCTAGAATCTTATTAACCCATTACTAATGCAAATAGAATATTGTAAAGGTATCAAATTTTCTAGTTTATCACATTCTTTCATGTTCTTTTGTTTCCATTTTTTTTATCATTGTATGTATGGTTTATATTTGTATGCTTTTGTTTAATTTGGTAAATTATGTATTCTTATTGTTATGTATGTTCTGTTCTGTATATTCTGTTTCAGTGTGTTGTTCTAAGTATTGTTTGTGTGTAAATGTGTACTGTACTACTGCCACCGGGTGTCAACCCAGTTACAGTTAACAATGATATCAATATCAGTATGTGCCTATAGAACATAATATCGGCTGCCTTATGTGTGTGCACGTTGAAGTGCAAATGGTTTAATTCGTTCTGACCTAGACGATACAATTGACCCTTGTGGGCTAATTTCTTACAACAAATATTATATCCTGAAGCTGAAATAATTCCGACAGACATACAGCTTTACGTTAATTGATCGATGAGTATGAAATTACAGATTAATAAATTGAAACGAATTGACCGCTCGCAATTACTGTGTTTTATGGGCATGTTTGTGTGGCTCTGATCAAATACGCTCTTTCTTGAAAGAGCGCTTGTTTGTGGGATTAATAACGGTCCGTTCTTGCAGCCTTATGGGTATAAGTTGAGATTTCTTTGTCGCAAATGTGAAGTTGCATTCCAGCCTTCACAAGCGTTTGCTGAACAAAGCAGAAAGAGCGAAGTTACTTCTTTAGCTTTGATTTATAAATTTCATGCTCTGTGTGGAAATAAATTACATACTATTTTAAGACGCAAATCGGGAGACCCTTTACGGTAAGTATTCTCTGCCAGTTTATGCTGATATACACCAAAGCAATTCCACTTTCATCAACGTGGCTGAGCCTGCCCATGGTCGACCTCTCTCATTTTGCTATTAAATCAGAGAACCAGATGGTCAGCGAGTTCTCATTGAAGTGGTCTTTTGCTAGCCAGCTCGAGGGTATTCACGAACAAAGGGGCTCAATTCTCTCCACCCCCTGCTCCTTTTCATAGGATCTCATAATGTGATGGTTTACTGATCAAGAAATAACTGCGTGGGCCTACCCCTGGGCTTAAAATATTGAAAAGCTTCTGAGGATATAAAGTAATTCAGAAATTCAATGGAAAATTTAAGGGGAATATTCTTTCTCGATGGTGTATCTATTATTTATAATAGATACTGCACGATTGGTATAAAAGTTATGATCATTACAAAATTCTTGGATCATTCTGTAATACCATTAATTCGGTATTAATGCGCTTTTGGGCGGACACTGGCCATGTAAAGGGCTTTTGTTTGGACCTGTCCATAGAAGCCGAGATTCCTATTTCCTGCAGTCTATGTCAGTAACTTAAAGAGGATTTGCGTGTGCTAGAATATAATCTGCGATCGAATAATTATGGAATTAACATGGCTGCCACGTGTATCTCGCAATAAACCCAGGTCCTGAGACTTAAAACCTTGTTTTATTTTGTATAGTTTTATTTAAACGACGCTGCTAGTGGATCAGGTTGTAGAGCGTCGAATGTTTGTATTAGCTACTGAAGCATGATTTGGAGGGGACAAGGAAAAAAATATCATGGCTGAATTTGTAATATTATCCTGAAATTTAAATGGCGGAACTGGCGAAAACAACGAACTAGCTAGTTTAGGGTAGCCGATTTCATGGCCGATTTGACTAAGGGCAGGAGTGTAGCGCATTCATTCGCAATATTCCGTTGTTTAAAACTAAGATTCTACTTGGGACCGCTTGTTTCATGAAATGAGCGATGAAAAAATCCATTGATTCATAGAGAAGAAGTGTGCTTTTAACGAGGTAGCGGATTAATTTTTTTTATATATTTGTTTAGGAGAATTCAAGAGATTTATCTGTCTATATCTTGTCTAAATTCCTTGTTTGCTCATCGTGAGTAATTGATAGCTGATCACAAAGCACTGATCCAATGTTACGGTTTCGTCAGGTGTTTTCGAATTGTGGAGACGCGACACATTTTTCATTGCATTATATATAAAAGGCAAGTAAGGAAGGGGTGAATAGGCAGGGGAAGTTTTCGGAAAATACTAAAGGGGTCAGGTAAGAGAGGAATGGATGAGGTGATATTGAGAGGGTGAAGGGAGGAAAGGGAATGAGGCAGCGATGGATAAGGGGAAAATGGGAAGGGAATGAGATTAATAGGGTAAGGTAAATCAGTCTCGGTACAGGCCTGGAGTGGCCCAGAGTGTTCCAGGAAGGTAAGGTTCCCAGATTTCATGACAACGGCACAGGAAAGTGGTAAGGTTGTCAGCCTTACGCACCGGCCGCCTTCACCCCCAGGAAATGCTCCTGGTTCTCATTTCTGTTAGAGGCTGAGTCGACCCCAGGGCCATAGTGCGAGCGGAAGGATTTTATGTCAATGAAAAATTCCAATGACACTATCTGGATCGAACCAGCGACCTTCCGATTTGTAGCACAGCACCTTAACCACTATGCCACCGCGGTCAGGTTAATAGGATACATGAGTAAATAATTTTTCAGGACGTAATTATTTTTCGTCTGTAAATTTCCTGCCCCGGTATTGTTACCTAATTTTGAACAGATTTTCTCAGTTCCTTGGAGCAATTGCGAAGTGAATGAGATTAAGAGATAAATAAATTCGGAATGCCTGCTGTTATTTGGTTTATAAAGTGGAAAACGACTTGAAATTCCGAACTTACGTTCGGGATGAAGAGGTTCAGTGTATGTGATATATCCGAATGCTGGTTACAAAAGATGTTATTTTGAAGAGTTTAAAATTAGAGTTGGGCCTCAGCAAGACACGTGGTATGAAGAATTTGCTACCAACTGATGTTAGACCCTCTTGTTTCCTGCAAAAGCGAAAAGTTTTATTTCCGCAAGAAACGTGACGGCTCTATCGATAAGAAGTATCGATCCTACTTTCGAATACTGACATTATGTCCGTGGACGGTACAGAATCTGCAACGTAATGTGGAACACACTTTTATTATGTTTCGTATCATCAAGTCTTCGTTTCAAAATTTCTTACAATTGCCAACTTACATCGCCGTAGCTTTTCAGGAGTTTTCATCTCTCAAGGCAATTCGTTTGGAAACATCGTATTTTGAGCCGCAACGTCTTCTACGTCTTTTCAGTTGTTCGATCATATTCGTTGTTTTGTTAAATTACATGACCGGTAGCTGACAAAAGGAAAGTACAGATTCAACACTGCTCTTTAATTATTTTTTCCATTAAAGAAAAAATGAATATCAGGGGTTGAATTATTTCAAGTGATTTTGTGACCTTCCATGCGTTGTATGATTCTCGGAATTTTTATAGGATATACGTGATAGTCTCGTACACGTATTTGTGTTCACAGACACCTTAGTTACGCATAGACCGCACACACGAACACAGATACGTAATCCTTTACAGCATAGTGGTTACTTGATGTAGGTCAGTTTTAACCTTAAACATTCTACGTTCCTTCGACACATTTCATTTGTATGATTTATATCGATCTCAGAACAAACCGCTTTTGTTCCGTACACAACATTAACTGAGTGGTGTACTAGTCGATAGGGGAGTGTTCACTGCGTGGTATGGAGTGAATCCCTAAATATATTTCGCATTAATTTTCGTCTTTAAAGGGTTAAGTTCTTATTGTATTATTTTTGTCAGCCCGATCACGCGAAAGAAACAAACTCATATATATATATATATATATATATATATATATATATATACTTACTAAAGAAATGAAAAGTTATAAAGTTGTAGCTAGACCATCACTACTCTATGGCAGCGAAACATGGGTAACCACGAAGAGAGACATGACTCGCGTAGAAGCTGCAGAGATGCGCTTTCTAAGAAGTGTTACAGGATACACAAGACAGGATAAAATAAGAAGCGAAGTCATAAGGAAAGAACTAGAGGTCTCTGGAAAACAAGACGTGAGACTCAAATACAAACAAAACTGGATCAACCGCCTTGAAAGAATGGACAACACCAGACTCCCGAAACTCGCCCTCAACTACCAACCTTGAGGAAGAAGAGACCGTGGGCGCCCCAGGAAACGATGGCCATGCGTCGATGCCGGAACGGGTCAAACGACCTAATCCATGGACGATGATGATGATGATATACTAAAGAGTTTTGTTTCTGTGTGCACATGTATTCACATTAAATAAATAGTGTTTATATTTTATTATATTGAGTTTATTCCACTCTAAAAACAAAGTATTTGCAGATTTATGCATTATGCGTTTGTGTGTCATTTCTGAACTAGATTATGGGTTAAAGAACCGTTTGTTGGTGAGAATATGGGGGTCACCCGCCATCGCAGATAACATTGCGTCGTATTACGATTTACGAAAATCCGATTGACAAACAGACTTCAGGAAAACGTGTTCTTCGTTAGAAGAGGAAAGAATGTGCAAAACGAACACACTTTTGTGTGAGGCAGGTTTATTCGGTTGGCTGCCTGCTGGACAACAGAATTCCTTTAGTGGCAGTGAGAAAGGGAACGCATTTTTCTCTGTGCCACGACATTCAAATTGGTTCCTTATCCCATGGGTGCTGGATACTTTTTAGCTTGGGTTAAAGTGGCTGAAGCACGAACCGAATAAGGCAATTGCATATAGCGACGAAGCGCAGGATACCAGCAGTTTCACCTCTTGTAGTCACATGCCTTGATACCATGAAATGTAGGGTCAGGTATAATTGGCATTCCATGACTACCGTCGTCTTGGGAGCTACACCAAGTTCTGTGGTCTATATTTATTGACGTTTCGGAGAAACGTGCTACCTCAATTTCTTGTGCTGAATACTGATATGTAACGTTCCTCTGAAACAGCTGTAAATTTCTACCAGAATGTACGGTGCCACTTCCAGTATGATAATAATATTATGATCACCGCTTTGATAACATCAAACGTGATATTTCGTGCGAAGTACGAGTGGCGAGACAAGAGCATTGCTGGACTGTGTGTAGTAACTCTATAGACAGTGGTCCAAACGCCCTCAAAACACAATTGTAAATATTACATTATACATTTTTATGTTTTTTCTGTAACCTACTTTATTTTTGTGTGGAAAATTCACACCATTGGAATATGCCGTGAATGCAAGGTTAAAACCCAGAACACGAAGACTTTGATCTACCAGTTACGTTCATTTGAGTTGCCTAGTTCTAGGCCGTTTACAGATATCGGCTATCGTGATTGTGTTTTGTCGTGGGTTTCCTCCGTTCCTTAAGGCAAATTCCAGGGCAGTACCTCGACTAGTTCACGGAAGTTTTTGTAAACATAATTTTCAGTTTATCATTTGCAGATGATCCAACCATCGACGCTATATAGTTTGAAGTCCTAACAGCGTCGTGGAGTGGACCACAAAGGGAACCGGAAATGCGCTATAAGATTAATTATAGTATTGGCCTGTGTAGTTATTTAAAACATTCTTTGTGATCCGGATCAATGTTAGCGCCTTAAGATGAATCAACCTTCTGAGGATAAGCTTGTGACGATTGTGGTATGTCTAGTACAGGCAGGCTTAAATCCGTTGTCTGCATCATTCACTCATTTACACCTACTTTGGCGACTCCTGCACTATAGAATTTATTTGGATGGAGCATATTTGAAAAGCTGTGACTCATCCAACTTCCATTTTGAACGTCCAGGCTTTGAAACCTTACCGAGAAGCGTTTATTGTTTTTTATAGGTAGATAAGAGCCTGATGCTGCTTTTACAGGCTTTGGTTACCTATTAGCCAATCATAATGATACTATAATTTTTCTCAGTATTTGATACAGCGTCGTAACTTACCTGAATAACGAGCATTGTACAAGAAAGTTAATTCATGTAGAAAGGAATATATCTTACCCTCTGAATCATTCTCCAGAAACCTGCCAGTCGCGCGGCTAGTTAATTCCCTGTAGAACTGTAAAGATCGCCGTGATAGTCACATGTTGTCTCTTACACCTGTTCCTCACTTCCGCCCAGAATATGCAGTCAGTAACTCCGTCGCAATCCTAGGACACTTTTCCCATTACCAACCACTTTGTCGTGAACGTGGAGTCAACAATTTGTTTTGGAAAATGATAAACGTCTCTGTTAATGGATTAATGCCCCGAAGATGGTGGCAGTGCTTTCGTAGATACGTTGATTTTTTTACAATAGGTGTTAACACTGCACCGTTCAGATTGCGGCAGCATGTTTCTCCAAAACGTCGAAAGTTTTCAACAATTATACAGCTTAACAAAAAGGTATAAACCACCATGATAGCCTACAACTAATTTCTTTTTCTAAAGTGTCGCATCTATGTACGTACGTAACCTTTGTAGGCAAGCGGTTTAGAGCTTCCACACCGGTACTTCATAAATGTGGAACAGCATGCAAGACGTGTAAATCAAATGCAATTTTCTTGTATGCGGATGTATGGCACGTCCATGTGCCTACAGTTCTGAAGCACCTTTTCTTTGCAACAGGTGAGACGCAATCAATGATTCAGTGTTCACAGGTAGATACGAACCGATACAGTGGAGCCCCTTAATATATATGCGAAGAACTGCCGTCGGTAACGCTGTTGACATGGCACGTTCTGTTCGTATTGATCTCTCTTTGTAGCCAAAGAAGGAATATATAAAGAGGAACCATCAGTATTTGGAAATAGGCAAGAATTCTTTAATTCAGAGCCTTATATTTTTAGACCGTGTAAGAAGTATCATAATTGGATAATGATACTAATATTAATACTAATACTAATGATAACGAAGTATCATAATTGTATAATGATACTAATATTAATACTAATACTAATGATAATAATTACTTTTATAATCCGAAAATATGTTAAAGTCTTACTGGATTCTATCTGATCTATTACGGGAAACTGTATCACATTTGAGCGTATCTGAGAAAGTTCAGCCCACTTGCGTCTAGGTTGACCTTTGAATATTTATGGAAGCCATTCCGTTTTGTTTACTAGTAAACGCCTCACGTTTCTTAAGTCTAACAACACACGCTTATTTATAAAATTTCCCTCACAGGAATGCTTCATGTTTCGGCCTGTACTTAGGCCATCCTCAGTTGTGTTAACGCAAGAACATTTACAGAAAGATACAATAGACATCTAAGGGACTGTTTTTACATCCACTGTTTTGATATTTTTAAAATTTCGTACAAAATATATAATGTAACTGTAAAAGACCTATGCCACTTTTAAAAATATACATACAAAGGTTTCATTTTTTTGTTAGACCGTTGTTGTGCCGCCTTAAATCCAATTATGGGCTGTAATTTGTAAACTGAGTTTCAACAGAAGGATTTCATAAAAGAATGTCTTGCATTGAGACCCTGCTGCATCATTTATTAAATATCAAGTCAAAAGGGTACTTCTAATACGACCCCTTACCATGGCACAACAAGGACTTCGTAAAAAATAAAAACGTTATAGTACATTTTTAAAAGTGACATAGGTCTTATACTTCTTTATTATATAGTTTGTATGCTATTTGAACACCGTACACAGTGAATGTAAGATGGGTCGCTTTGATTTATATTGTATCTTCCTGTATATGTTCTTGTGTTGATATTCCCGAGGATGGCCTAAGTGCAAGCCAAAACATACATCATACATGTGAGGGAATTTGATTAAATAAACTTGTGTTATGTTAGACTGAACACATGTGGAGTGTTTAATAGTCAACATAACAGGATGGCTTCTATAAAGATTCAAAAGACAACGTCGTTGCAAGACAGCTCAACTTTCTCAGATATCTTCAAATGTTTCAGGCGGTATTAGACTGTCGGTATGTGCTATTTGTGGATGTAGCTGCATTTCGATACGTTTTTAAACTCCTAATGTGCGTATTCGGTAGACAGTTGTTTCAAATTGCCACTCAGTGTCTAGACCTGCCATATACGAGCGTGAGTGGATCGCAATGCAATGAGTAAGGCCTAACACCGAGGTCCGCCCTAGCGAATCCGGTATAATATGTTGAAATTGGCAATGACATTCACATTTGAAAATTAACTCGTGGTAATTATTCCACCGTACTTGAAGCTACATTACCTCCGAATAAAATTATTATGTCAGTATAATACTGGTGGAATTTGTTTGCAAGCGAGGCGTCAATTGTGTGTCCAGGATTGGTGAGCTACCCTGGCATGTACTAATGTCAGGATGTAGTCAGAAATGAGTGGTAACCGATTTATCAAACTTAGGGCTACATAGTCACAAAATCAATTATTTAAAAATTTAGGAATTCCTGCGCTGAAATGTTTTCTTTACAGGACTTAGGTAAGAGAATATGTAAATAGTTACATATTCCTTTACATGTACAGCGTGTATCTGGAAGAATTTTCCATTCTTTGAGAGAGGGTAAATTATATTGATATAATAAGGCGTACCTATATCAAAAGTTGAAAAGTTACGGAGACAGTGACGAAATAAATGTTCAATACTGAACTCTGTTTTAAATTTACTGCTTACCAATTGCGTATTAAAACGAGGAGGAATTGGTATTTTTTTTAAATTTGACATCTTTACTTAAAATCTATTTGCCACAAAGACATTCATTACGCAAAGTTACCTCGGACTAGTTTCCTGAAATCCTCATTAGGTTTCCAAGTATTTTACATAGTTTGAACTGCCCTGTGTATCGCTTGACTTGGCTACCGGCTGAAAGACGGGCATGCGCAGTGTACGGATAACACATCATGTTAAATAGGTACTGCCAAAGACCACATTTTCTTCGTGTCATTATCACCTTAACCATTCTATTTCTGATATAGGTATGTTTGGATATATCGATGTAAAGTAACGTAAGGAACGTTCTCTTGAAGTATGGAATATTGCCCTGTACAAGCGCTCTCATAACGGTAACGTGGAATTCGTGAATGTTTGGTAGAAACAAGGCACAAGAATTAACTGTTGTTTGTAAATTGTAATTAAAAATGAAAAAGGCACAGCCTACTGTGCGCTCTCTGTCCAAGTGTCACATCTAGATACCCGTAGTAATTCTACTGTAGCGACAGTTATATGTTATCGACGGACGCATGAAGTGCCAAAATTGCATTATGGTTATAAATTACAACGTGACGGTGATGTTGGGATTTGACATTTTGTAACGCTTTCAATCGACTAGACTAGTCTAATGAGAAGTAATACGTACCAGATTATTATTGTTGCTAATTAATATGAGGCTTTGTCTCTGTGTTTTGGAGACTGGAGGACTTCGACATCCTAGGCGGAATTTCAAGAGTTTCCTATTTTTAGTGTCGGCTGTTCGAGCAGAAATTTTTCTTCTGCCGTATGCACATCAACATAAAATTTAATTTATAGAGGCGCCGATATATTTAGAGAATAAATTATTACCGTTACTAGGATACAGTGTTTACAGTTTACTTCTTTTATTCATAAAACTCCCTTGTCAGGGTTAAACGGTATTTTTTGTAATTGTGTACAATTTATTTCACGTTAAATAAAATTTGTTAGTTAATTAAATTACAGTGCATTGTTTTTCTTCAATTAACTTTTACGGTCAGTTTAATGTTTGTGCGCCAGTCAGTTGTAAAACGCACTGTGTGTGGAGCCGAAAATGAGATGAATAAATTTAATATATTCCTCTGTATTTCCGAGAGAACTGGTAACAATATGGAAGGAAGTGGCAGCTGTGTAATTTAACATACTGTTTCCAAATTTGCCTCTAGGTGCTTAGAAAAAGCGCGAATAATCTCAGTGAAGACTGCCTGTATACGCGCCGAGACTCATTTTCAGCACCACTCGAATAAAATTCACAAGCGTTGCCACTTTTCCCATCTTGTCGCTAGTTGCATTGTCACCGTGCTGAAATGACGCTATATGATTCTAGCCTCAATTCATTCTTTGCACGGAACGAATTATTTGGGCAATTCGAAATTGCTGCGTGTTTGATTAATATGTGGAAGTGGGAAACACTCAGGGCCGTTGGTATAGGCGATTCGAAATTGTTCCTGCTGCTGTATAGAAATCAATAACTTTGTGGAAATATGGCCTTTATGTTTCCCGTACCCCTTGTTACTCTCCGAGTTTGGAAGCGGTGTTTCATTTGATTCCAAGTTATGTCTGGGAAGGATCGTCAATTCGATTGCTTGCACGTACAAAATAGGCTAGCGATTGAGGGCAAAGTCCTCCTTCTCTCGTTCGTAGGATGTTAAAGGGATGGGGGAGAACAAACAGCCGACGCAATTTTTATGCTTTCTATCCATTTCCACTCGCTTTTCTCCTGTACTGCATTCTTTTTGTGATTCCTTCAGTTGGCACACATAAAAGTTGGAGAGAGCGCATAAAGCCACACAACAGAGAACGTGTTTAGATGTAAACAGAATGTAAAGTGCATGTGCGGTTTATATTTAGATATGTACATTCACATGTAGACAGTAACGTCATTTCTGGAAAAGGCTTCGTAACGCCAAAACGGCCAAATCAAAACCTTCTCTCTTACTACGTAAAAGGTAAAGGTAAAGCAGTTCCATTACTAGCCTGGACAGGCCCAGAGGGTTCTTAGGAAGTTAAGGTTCCCAGATTTCGTGACAACGGCACAGATTGACACTAGCTGGGATGGAACCAGCGACCTTCCGATTTGTAGCACAGCACCCTAACCACTGTGCTACAGCTGTGTTACCACGTAGTCATTAAAAATTGGATTTGTATTTCTGATCGGTTATTTTCAAGAGTAATGTGGCGTGTCTTAATTGTTTGAAAGCTGTGTAACATTTTATCAATATATGAAATTCTTATAAATGTAGACGTACATATGTCTTTAAATAATGAATTGAAAAGAAAAACGTATTTTTTTTATTTATTATGCCATCAGTAAATCATCGAAAATATTTTTGAAGATCATGCATTTGGTTTTTATTGGGGAATTTGTGTTTCTTCCTGCTAGAATGTGCATTTATTAAATTAATATACTGATGCTTGCTCGTATTATTGGTTAAAATAATAACTTGTCTTGACTGGGGACGACGTTGGTATGTTATTTGTCCTGCCCGAACTGAGTTATGCAACGAGAAATCTACACAGTGATAACTGTTTTGCCAGACCAGATAGGGACAAGACACTTCCCATATAAACATCAGATGCGCTATCATTATAGATTGTCTTTAAATAACTTTAGTTAGGTTAATTCATTTAAGTAATTGTGAGATGTGCCATCCCCGTTGTGTGTTTAAACTATATGATGAGGTAGATTCAGTTAAAAACACAACTATAAATATATGGATAAATGATCCACCCTTAGCTACCTACAAATTCATTGACCCAATAGATATCCCACCAATTTAGCTTAACAAAAGCACGTAAAATGATGATGAGATCTCAACATCACCACGCGGTTTAGGCATATTATATAAAACTCTATTAGCAAGAAAGTTGTCAAAACCTGAAGATGGCCGCTATAG
>Ga0123357_10009361_pt1 | contig 12362 bp, 10 predicted proteins | sample TergutEmb28metaG_FD_89873 | JGI IMG/M metagenome (GOLD analysis project Ga0123357, IMG submission 89873) | Embiratermes neotenicus P4 segment gut microbial communities from Petit-Saut dam, French Guiana - Emb289 P4 | ecosystem: Host-associated > Arthropoda: Insects > Digestive system > Gut ... | reverse complement strand
ATGGACGAGACAGGAGACTCCATGGTGAGGATGTTGAGGTCCGGCGCCGGTGCTGTTGTCACTAAATCTATCGGGTCCGAACCGAATCCGGGACATCCCAACCCCACCTTCACGGAACTTAAAGGCGGATACATCAACGCGATGGGGCTCCCGAATCCTGGAATAGAACTCTTCGGTAAAGAGATGGAGATCGCTGCGAAGAGCGGTAATATCGTCGGATCGATATACGGATCATCACCGGAGGAATTTTCCAGATTGGCGGTAAAAATGGAAAAATACGGTGCCGCCGCAGTGGAATTGAATCTTTCCTGCCCGAACGCGGCAGGCTACGGGATGGAAATAGGAACAAACCCTTCGGTGGTCGGTTCGATAGTCTCGGCTGTAAAATCCTCGGTCTCGATACCGGTCTGGGCAAAACTTACTCCCAACACTCACATGATCAAAGACCTGGCCGTGGCTGTTCAAGATGCGGGCGGGGATGCTATAGTTGCGATCAATACGGTCAAGGCAATGGTCATATCTCCGCAGTTCGGAAAACCCATCTTAAGCAACAAGTTCGGAGGATTGTCCGGACCTGCCATCCGTTCCATAGGTGTCAGGGCGGTATTCGACATCAGAACGGCTGTGGAGATACCGATCATAGGCGTCGGAGGGATATCCGATTGGAAGGATGCGGCACAGTATATCATGGCAGGAGCATGCGCATTCCAGGTCGGAAGCGCTGTGGGAACGAAAGGGATTGATGTGTTCGATACCATCAACACAGATCTGGAAAGGTTCATGAAGGACTACGGTTACAGTTCGATCTCAGATATGGTAGGTGTTGCCCATGAGTGATTCGGTAAGGATAATCGACATAGTGAACGACTCTCACGATACAAAGACATTCGAATTCCAGTGGGAGGAGAAAGCATCGCCGGGACAATTCATCATGGTATGGGTGCCTGGCATGGAAGAGATCCCGATGTCACTCTCCAAGACGAACCGCATAAAGAGCATTACGGTAAAGAAAATAGGAAAGGATACTCAGAAACTTCACGAACTGAGACTCGGAGATCCGATAAGGATCAGAGGGCCATACGGAAAGGGGTTCGATCTGAAGAAGAATAAGAAGATGCTGATCATAGGCGGGGGGGTTGGGACCGCCGCCATAATACCGGCCGTAAAAGAGACCGGCGCAGATACGATAATAGGCGCCAGGACGGACAAGGACATAATAATGGATGATGTCGCGGCCAAATATGTAAAGAACCTTTGGATAGCAACAGACGATGGCAGCAGAGGGTTCCACGGTAACGTGGTCCAGCTCATGAAAGAAAAGGTCCTTGAGAATGGATATGAAACGGTTTTGGCATGCGGGCCCGAGATCATGCAGTATCACTTATACAAAGCATGCGTTGAGCTCAACATAGATTGCCAGCTATCGCTCGAAAGACATATGAAATGCGGTGCGGGGGTCTGCGGTTGCTGCGTCATGGATGATATGCGCGTATGTAAGGACGGCCCCGTGTTCACAAAGGAGCAGATCTCCAAGATAAAGGACTTCGGTGTTTCGAAACGCGACGAATGCGGCCGCCAGGTGAAACTAGGGTGATACGATCGGGATCCCAACGGGCCATTTCCCCGTGACGCACGGAAAGCTTACGGTGAATGTTCCCAGAGATATCTTCAAAGGCAGCGGAGCGGCAATTGATGAGGACAAAGCCGCGCTTTTCAGGAATATGCTGAAACAAAGATATCCGTGGCTCTCCGACGCTTCTTTGGACGTCCTTATGAAAAATGCCAGAAAAACCATCATAGGGATCCTTGATGAAGAAACGAACGGCCGCTCACTGAGCAAAGAGCTTGAATCGCAAGGAAGAACAGAAGAAGCGATCAGACATCTTAAAGCCCATTTAGAAAAAGATCCAGACGATGCAGACACTTGGTACGCTTTGGGCGAGTTATTATGTCGGTCCGGTAAAACAGAGGAAGGCTACAAAGCATTCGCCAGAGGAAGAGATTTATTCTGAATCTTCAAACAGCGCATTGATCGCGTCAATTGTCTCCGGGACGGTTGCGCCCCAGGGGACCTTTACGGTGTTTCCTTCGATCTCATATCCCTCTTTGACCATGCAGCATCTGACTATTGTTCTCACGCCGTCATCCGGGACAGAGTCCAAAGGACAGACGTTGATGAATGGTACATCCCTTCCGTAGATCTCATGGAATATCCTGTTCGAGAGGCTGCATCCGATGAGCGTGACATCGTGCTTCAGATCCGGTGCTGTGTCTAGGAAGTAGAACGGTATGTCCGCTTTCATTCCGGATACCTTGCACGGGAACATCACCGCTTCGGTTTTAACATACTTAATTTTCTCTTCCAAGTCGATATCTTTGTATTCTGGGATGATAGGGTGTTCTATAAGGCCTGACGATAGTGACCTGTTGACCAAGATACGCAGTCTGGAAGGTACTGGGGGGATGTTGTCTATCGCCCTCAGTTCCATTGTCTTCAGCCCGGATACAAAATTTATGTAATGGAACATTCCCTCTATCACAACGGATTTTCCAGGATATCTTTTCTGGATCGATGCTAGATCCGGGAGGTTCAGAACGTCTATTTCATGATCTATCACGAACACGGTGTCCTTGGGCAGGGACACGATCTCAACACTGTTGACCTTTCTGAATAGACCGCCCGAGCCTTCTTTGCTTATCTTTACGATCGCAAACTCCTCTTTGTTCCTCAGCACAAGGTATTCGGCCCTAACATATACCTTCCACTTCAACAGAGCCTCTGAGATGCTGTCCTTTGTTAGGGGGAGGTCCACATCATGAAGGGATATGTCCTTGCAATGCATGAGACCATATCTATCGCATTCTGTATAATTCTGCCGTCAAACAGGATGTGCGGCCTCCGTAGATCACTCGGCCACAATATGTTTCGTGCGGGAGATAAAATCAAGGGCAGGTCGATGTGTTGTTTTCACATTGCAAAGACCATTACAGCAGACCAGCCCATTTGAATGAAAAATGGTAAGTGGTTTATCGCTGAGACACTCAGCCTTATGTGTGGCTTGCCAGTACAATGGAGCCGTTCATGTCTAGGAAGTCTGATCCTCCATTCTCCATGACATCCATCGCTATATGGAAGGTAAAGTCCGCCTTATAGAGAAGGTTCTGTCCAAACCAGAGAGACAGGCCAGCACTGAGATCTTTTATATAGTTCTGATCTATGCCATCTATATCTGGGATGAGGCTTTTGAGATCATTCCAGTTGTATGTATATGTGCGCTCCTCTACTTTGATATTGCCGTCTACGGTATCAAAATTTACCGTTTTCGGGTCGTATCTTCCAATGAGATTCTGAATACTGCTTATCTCAGCGCTGGTGTATCCGTAATCACTCAAAGTGGAGAGGTCCGTAGTGTTCTTTCCATAGTCCTTCATGTCAAGACTGCTGAAAGTAACATGTATTGCATCACTGCCTAGTATATCACTTATATCTTCGCTTCCGATCCCATCGATATCGTAGCCCATATCTAAGGTGACGGTAATTGTGTAAGTGTCGCCGCTCCCCTGAGCACACGCGATGGTTATTGTCCCGAACAGGGCGTTGCTCTCGTTAATGACTACTCCTGCAATATTTCCGGTCACGCCCCCGGTGATGTTGTAGGTAAGGCTTTCGCCGGCGACAAGGCTGGATCCGCCAAGAGATGAATCCGTAGTATTATTGGAGCTGTTGCCAGAGTTATTGTTGTTGCTAATGACAGCATATGCCACGACTCCCGCACCTGCTATTATAATGACGACCACGACCGCAATGATGATCGTGGCTATCCCCCGAGAGTCTCCTGAAAGTTTATTCTTCATCATTTGATATTCTCCCATATAGAATCTATATCTAGTTTAGAATTAAGATAACAAAACTTAAACCTTATTATTCGAAATCTTTTTGAAACATAGAAAAGCCAACCCGAAAGTATTATTATACTGCTGATAATGGGGTTACTCAGTGTCGGGATAACACAGTGGCTATGTGGCGGACTGCAGATCCGCATACGGGGGTTCAATTCCCTCTCCCGACCCCATACCTGTCTGTGTTTTACGCGGTTGAATTCACAACCTTTATAAACCACTTATAAATAGGCGTAGACGGTGTAAAAATGGCGAAGATGAATATCGAGAATGTTGTTGCTTCAACTTCCCTTGGACAGGAACTTAACCTGAATGCTATTGAGAGTGCGCTTGATGGTGCAGACTATAATCCTCAGCAGTTCCCCGGACTTGTTTACAGAATAAAAGAGCCTAAAACCGCTACCCTTCTTTTCAGAAGCGGAAAGGTTGTCTGTACAGGTGCAAAAAGCCTCGGCGATGTGAAGATCGCGATAAGCAAAGTCGCAAAGGACCTTGAGAAAGCAAACATAAAGATAAACATCGAACCGAAAATAGAGGTTCAGAACATAGTTGCATCCTCTGACCTCGAGCAGGAAATCAACCTGAACACCGTTGCTATTACTCTCGGCCTTGAAAAGGTCGAATACGAGCCCGAGCAGTTCCCGGGCCTGGTCTACAGGCTTGATGAGCCCAAAGTGGTTGTGCTTCTCTTCGGATCTGGAAAAATGGTATGTACCGGAGCAAAGGTCCCCGAGGACGTCGTTCGTGCCGTAGAAAAGATCGCTGCGGAGCTCAGAGCCGCAAGTCTTATGGCATGACCTGTTCCCTCATTTTTTAAACCCCTTTCCCATTATATACTTCCTACGCTGTTATTACATTATGTTCTGTTCGCACTGTGGGTTTCCACTGCAAGACGGACTTGTAAGCTTCTGTCCAAACTGCGGACAAAGGCTGAATTACAATACAGTTGCTGGCGAACAACAGTCTTATTCTATCGGACCGCAGAGTGCCAAAAGACAAACCTGCCGACCCAGCAAACACATAGCAGCTGTAGCTCTAACTGTCGTGTTTGTCTTGATCTTCGGAGCTTTCCTTGGTGTATTTGATATAGTGAACAACGACAGCCAAACACCTCAAAAGGTTGATATTGTCATGAATAAGGACGGCTCATATTTTGAACTGAGCGGAGATTTCCTTACTGAATCCGACATATTATCGGTGAGCCTAACAACAGACGGCCGGATAGCATTCAGTCTGTCCGATCGCATATCGGCAAAATATAGCGACTATTATTGGTGGTTTGTTGATGATAACCACACTGCATACACAAGATCCGGCAGCGGGTTGGGGTACGTGCCGTACGCCGGCCTCGGGATCCAAAAGACAGAGCCCGTCCTGTATTATAACGCACAAACGCTGGGCGAATACGATGTCTCTGTGGAATGCTATGTCCTTAAAGATAGCGGATATGTCTGCAAAGCGACATATTCCGGGACCGTCACTTACGTTGGAGAAATAACCGAAGAATACAACTGGACATATCAGGGGGTACCGTACAGTGCCCAGGTGTCATTCAGCCTTATAGATTATCTTAATTATAAGGAGATGAACACCAAAGGTAGAGCGGTGACCAACTATGGTAATGTTATCTCTTTCATTACTTACAATGATCCTACGATCGTTGAATTGGCAGATTCTCTTAAAGAAGCGTATGGAGACAGAGATACGACCGGCCAGGACTTTGCCATGTTTGTGCTGGCATTCGTCCAGACATGTTTCGAATACCCCCCGAGCATATCTGGTATGGGTGCCGACATGTATCAATACGGACAGAACGAGTATTTTGCATATCCTATGGAAGCGATATATTACAGAATGGGGGATTGCGAAGACACTTCCATTCTGGCCGCAGCTTTGTTTGAGGCGCTTGGATACAACGCGGGGGTTCTGATACTTCCGGGGCACGCGATGGCAGCAGTTGGGCTGGACAGTTATTCGCCCGGAGTGTATTCTCATCACTTGTTCGAGGTGATATCCGAGACTGTCAATGGCGTAACATACTATGCATGCGAGACCACCGCCCACCCTCCGGGCCCGATCCAAGGCATTGGCCTCGTCTCATTGTCCGGATATAACGAAAAACCATACAGCTCGTACGTTGGGAAAGACGGCTATAATTTCTATGTGGTCTGAGTCACATTCTCTTGAATCCTCTGAATATCCACTCTATAATGGATTTAGTGCCGTATCTGATCGTATTTGAAACGCGCCTGTTCTTGCATACGGGTTTCGCTTTTCCATCCATTACGGCCTGTAAGGCATCACTCCATGTTACAACAGAGTCCGGAAGTTCGACGATACCGTCCCCGATGAACTCCGGAGTATGCGCATCGCTTCCGGCCGAGATTGGTTTTCCAACGCGGGCCGCCAGGGCTCCGGACCTCCTGTTGCCTGATGCCGTCGATCTTGCATTCTTTGCTTCAATGCCGTCGAAATCGTTGTCCAGAGTGTTCTTCTCTCCGAGGCCGGACCACCATCTGTATGGGTGTGCCGCGAATGCTACCCCGCCCGCTTCGTGGATCTTGTCGATGGTCTCTTTTATTGTCATTCCTCTCGGTATGTCTCTGTCAACGCCGTATGCGAGTATGTGTCCCTCTTTTGAAGAAACTTCGATTCCGGGTATCACTATGACCTTGCCGTTGTCTTTGACCAGATCGTAAGCTTTGAAGCTATTGTGATCTGTGATCGATATGCATCCGAGTCTTTTCTCAACGGCGGCCGCAATTATCTCTTCTACCGTGGATTTCCCGTCGTTTGAGAAGTTCGAATGTATATGCAGATCAGCTTTCATCTGACACTTGCTCCATCCCTGATATCGGAATCGACCGTTGCGGTGCACCCGTTGCCGTCGCTCAATGCCATCGCATTACCGCCGTCGATGACCACCGCTGCGCGTTCAGGTGCCCCTGCCGGAAGATCTACGCAGAGTGAGTTGCATATGACCTTTCCGTCTGATATCTTTGATACTATCATCTTTACCTTCTGGAAGTCTTTGTACTCTATCATGGCCGAAGAATTCTCTAATCCGCAGTTCATCCTTGTTCCCACGGGGACATCCTTTGACGGTCTCAGCAACTGAACAGATGTTCCGCCGATGCTCTCGTCGTCTGCCGCAAGCAGCATTCCCTGGGACATCAGCCCTCTGAGCTTAGCCGGTTTGAGGTTTGATACCAATATCAATTTTCTTCCTATCATCTGCTCTTTTGAATAATAGGCTCTCAGCCCGGCAACGATCTGCCTCGGGATCTCCTCGCCTATATCCACCTTCAGAACGAACAGCTTTTCCGCATCCGGATGGTCCTCTGCGCTCAGTATCTTACCTACGCGGAGATCGAGGGTCCTGAAGTCAGCATATGATAATGCGCTGACGGTTGGGTTTTCCGCTTTCGCATTCTCTTTTTCTGCCTCGATCTCTATCTTTTTGTAAACCGGGACCGGCTCCGGCAGAGGCCTTCCGGCTGGAAGTTCGGACGTCACTGCTGCAATGCCCATCGACTCTATGCTCTCTTCGTATCCCAGATAATTCCATATCTTTTCCGAGGAATGCGGCATGAATGGCCAAGCCATAACTGCGATGGCTTTTACAATCCTCAGGTTGTTGTTCATCACTCTGCCGCACTGGTCTTTATCAGATTTTACAAGCGCCCAAGGCTTTGTGGAATCAAAATACCTGTTCCCGAAGTGTGCAAGCTCCATAACCGCTTTGATGCCTTTTTTGAAGTCACACCTGGAGAGGCATTCTTTGTACTCAGCGAGTGTTGATCCTATCGCACCGTTCACTTCTTTCGCGCCTTCTTCAGTATCGGCCTCGGGGATCTTTCCGAAATTCTTGTGGGTGAAACTCAGGCATCTGTGATAGTAGTTGCCTAATGCGGAGACAAGCTCGGTGTTGATCTTGGTGTTGAAATCATCCCACGTGAAATCAGTGTCGTGTGTATCCGGCATGTTCACCGACAGATAGTATCTGATCGCGTCCGCATCGTATGTTGAAAGGACTGTCGGGATATCGATCGCCCCTCCACGACTTTTGGAAAGCTTGCCTCCCTTGAACATAAGATATTCGTTGGCCGGAATATCGTAAGGAAGGTTCAGGCCGCCTATCCCCATCAGTATGGCCGGCCATATTATCGAATGGAACGGGATATTATCCTTTCCGATGAAGTAATAATGCTTTGTGTCGGGGTCCTTCCAGTACTCCTTCCAGAGTTCCGGTTTACCGATCATCTTCGAGTACTCGATGGATGCACTCAAATATCCTATCACTGCTTCGAACCAAACATATATCGCCTTGTCGTCCCAGCCTTCAAGCGGCACAGGGACCCCCCATGACATGTCTCTTGTGATCGCTCTGTCCAGAAGCCCTTCTTTCAGCCAGTTATCCGTGAACGTCTTGACGTTGGACCTCCAATAGTCTTTATTCTCGGTATAGCTCATCAGAGGCTTTCTGAAGGCACTGAGTTTAAGGAAGAAGTGGTTCGTCGGTCTGATCTCCGGCTCCTTGTTACAATGTATGCATCTGGCACTCTTCAGATCTCCCGGTTCGAACGTAGTTCCGCACGAATCGCACTGATCGCTCCTGACATTCTCCGCCCCGCAGTTGGGGCATATGCCTTCGACATACCTGTCGGGAAGGAATTTCTGACAATTCGAACAGTAATACTGGTTCGTCTCTTTTTCATAGAGATATCCTTTTTTCAAAAGATCTGTGAATATCTCCTGCACCACTTCAATGTGGTTGGCGCCATGCGTTTTAGTGAACAGTGAGTATTGAACGCCCAGATCCTCGATGGCTTTCTTATTGATATGGTGGTATCTATCGGCTACAACTGCTGGAGTGGACCCCTCTTTTTCCGCGGTAACGGTGATCGGCGTTCCGTGCTGATCCGATCCGCCTACGACCAGTACTTCGTTCCCCATTAAGCGGTTGTATCTCCCGAATATGTCCGGGGGGAGAAGGGAACCTGCCACATGTCCGAGGTGGATGGGGCCGTTAGCGTAAGGCCAGGCTATATTGATACAGATCTTTGACATTTTATGAACCGAGACGTTCAATGCCTATGACGATAATAAAGATGTTGATATTATGTTTCGGCTAATAACGACTTTCCGTCCCTTTTCGCGGCATCCTTCAGCATCACATAGGCCCAGTATCCCGAAAGCATGCCGCCGAACACTTCCGTTATGAACAAAGCCCACCAAAGCGACGTGAACGTACCGACCCAGTATGCCGCGATAAGGAATGTGATTGCGAGCATAGCGTTCCTTATGAAGGTGGATATAAGAGATATCTTCGAGCGCCTGAGCGCCTGCAGCAAGGAAGACCCGACGTATATCAGGGACATTATGGGAACAAATGCCGCGAAGATGTACAGCATCACCATCATGTCATGATGCAGGTACTGCATATCCGGGGCTACGGTGAACACGGACGCTATCGGACCGGCCATCAGGCACATGGCTACCGCTAGGACAGCGAGCAGAGCAATTGATATCTTCACCGAAAAAAGATACGCCTGCCTGATCATATCATACCTTTTCATGCCGAACTCTGCCGAGCACAAAGACACTATAGCTCCGCCAAGCGCCTGCGGAGGTATCAGCAGGATGTACATTATCCTCCATGCTACCGTATAGATGGCCATGAGGTCTGTGCCGCCGACCATTATCACACAGAAGTTGAATGTCACGTTGAAAAGGCTCATGACCGTGAACTCCGCCGATTGTGGTAATCCCACGGATAATATCTCTCTTTGGTATGCCGTATTCCACCTCAGGTCTTTTTTCTTGAACTTGATGAACATGTCCTTCTGCACAAGATACCAGTACGCCCCGATGAGTATCGATATCACGAAAGATATCGAGGTGGCCCATGCGGCGCCCGCCACCCCCATATGCATGTTGTAGATGAGGATAGGGTCCAAAATCAAGTTTGATATTGCGCCTATGACCTGTATATACATCGATCTTCTGACTGCTCCCTCGCCTCTCAGGATACCGGACATCACTCCGCTCATGAAGATCAGGGTGCAGCATATGTACAGGGGAACAGCGAACTCCATTGAGGCGTCTATCGTCGGTCCGGCCCCTATTGCCACCAGAACGGGTCTTGCGGTCAGTAAAAGCAGTGGTGTGGCGATCAATCCTATGAGCACACACAGAATAAGCGACTGGGAAGCTATGCCGCCTGCCTTTTCTCCGTTGCCCATTCCGATATTCCTTGCTATCGCGGCCGATGTGCCTATGCCCAAACCGCTGCCTAAACCGACAAGCACTGAGTATATAGGCGACAGCAACCCCAATGCGGCCATGGCATTCCCGCCGAGGCCGGTCACCCAGAAACTGTCAACGAGACTATTGCTTTGCTGTGCCAGAAGCGCCACTGCGATGGGGATTGAAAAGGCCATTATCGCCTTCTTGGGGTCCCCCAGCATAATATCCACGCCTTTTGTGGTGGTCACTTCCATATCGCGTGAATTAACATCAGTTATATTGAACTATCTATTTCAAAGGTCAATTTCGATAAATATATGGATGATCATCTTCGCCCCGGAGCAGGAAGTCCTTCATGTGCATACCCCGCACTCCGTCCTTTTCGATGTTCCAATACTTATCCATCGTAACGACCAGCTTGGAGTAGTTGTCTTGTATCTTCATCAGCGGCGCGAACTCGCGCTCGATGGTGTCCTCGCTTGCTAATTGATAACAAACCTGAACATACAGCCTGCCTTCCGGCTTTTCGGCAACGAAATCTACCTCTTTGTCATCGAACTTTCCTACGCTCACCGAATAACCACGGCGCAGAAGCTCCACATATATGATATTCTCCAGTATGCCGGAGATGTTGGCCGTATTATATTCACGTGCTGCAAACTGCAGCGAGTGCTCATCAAGATAGAACTTATCCGCAGTCTCCAGTAATCTTTTCCCCCTGATATCGTAGCGTCCCACCCTGTGTATTATGAATGCTTCCTCCAGATATCGAAGATAGTTGTAGATGGTCTCGTTGTCTACGCTCCTATGTTCTTTTTTGAAATGATCCGAGATGCTTTTTGCGGTTATCGTGTTCCCTATATTATCATAAACGAATGCGATGATTCTTTGAAGCAGATCAACATTTCTTATTTTGTTACGTTGAATAACATCACGGAGAATGATCGAGTTGCTTATATCGGTGATGATCTTTCTTTTCGTCTGAGGGTCAAACCTGCCCTTGCTCAGCAACGGAAAACCGCCTGTCCTTATGTATGCATCCAGTTCACTGTCTGCGTTATCGGAACCTATGCCGCATTCTTTGCGGAAATTGATGAATTCGGAAAAAGACAGAGGAAAAATTCGGAATTCCACATATCTTCCGCTGAGGAGGGTAGAGAACTCCGAAGACAGGAGCCTGGAGTTCGAACCTGTTACATAGATGTCCGTATTCCGAAGGCGCAAAGAGTTGACCGCCTTCTCCCACTGCTCAATGTTTTGTATCTCATCCAGGAAAACATAATACTTCTTATCGTCTCTTATTTTCGACAGAACATACTCATGCAGCTTTTTGTGATCGCTGATGAACTCGAATTCTAAGTCCTCGAATCTCACATATATTATGTGTTCTGAATCGGTTACCTTTAGAATATCCTCTTGAAATAATTCCAACAATGCGGACTTACCGGAGCGACGTATCCCTGTTATGATCTTTACCAACGGCACATCGATATATTTTCTCAGTTGCTCCGTGTAAAGTTCTCTTTCAATGATTGTGTTATCGTCCATCATCATACCTGCTTTGTTTCTTTTCAATTTGTACTGGTTATAACCCGTATAAATACCTTATTTTCTGATTATTAATGGGTTATAACCTGTACATATATGGTTTTATGTCTTATTGCAGTTATACAACACTTCCGTCTTTATTGGCAAGACATATTGCATCGGCGAAATCATTCGGTCAGACATTCGGTCGATTCGTCCGAAAAAGAGCCGATTCGTCCGAACATTCGGTCGATTCGGTTGAAAAATTGCCGATTCGGTCGAACATTCGGTCGATTCGGTCGAAAAAATCACGATTAGTTTTCTCACACCGCGGAAACCCAGCGCCCCTTTCTATCACCCTTTTTTATCAGTTCTTTATCCGATAAAGAAGATAATGCCTTTTTGATACGGTAGTTCGTAAGTCCAGACGTCTTAACCAGCTCAGTTGTGGTCAATCCACCGGATGATCTTATCAGAGCCATGATGTGTTCCTCTTCTTTGCTGAGGTGGATCTTGATTATATCTTGGCTCTCCTGAACCCGCCTCTCTTTTCTGAAAATGATCCTGACCTCTCTTCCGTTCGTTCTGTATTCCGGTTCGACGATGCCGGCCAGCTTGCACTCGTTAAATATTTTCTCTATCCCGGACCCCCACTTTTCAGAGAGCCCTGCGGAATAGAACGCTCT
>Ga0123357_10009360_pt1 | contig 12362 bp, 12 predicted proteins | sample TergutEmb28metaG_FD_89873 | JGI IMG/M metagenome (GOLD analysis project Ga0123357, IMG submission 89873) | Embiratermes neotenicus P4 segment gut microbial communities from Petit-Saut dam, French Guiana - Emb289 P4 | ecosystem: Host-associated > Arthropoda: Insects > Digestive system > Gut ... | reverse complement strand
AGGGTGTTTGAGAACAGGATGTTGAGGAGAGTATTTGGGTCTAAGAGGGACGAGGTAACAGGGGAATGGAGAAAATTACATAATGAGGAACTTAGGGATATTTACTCCTTACACAATATTGTGCAGGTGGTAAAATCGAGAAGAATGAGATGGGTGGGGCATGTGGCACATATGGGAGAGGGGAGAGGGGAGAGGTGTGCACAGGGTTCTAGTGGGGAAACCTGAGGGAAAGAGACCATTGGGGAGACCTAGACGTAGATGGGAGGATAATATTAGGATGGATCTTTGGGAAGTGGGAGGGGGTGGAAACTGGTTGGAGTTGGCTCAGGATAGGGACAGATGGCGGGCACTTGTGAATACGGTGATAAACCTTCGGGTTCCGTAAAGTGCGGGGAATTTCTTGACTAGCTGCAGAACCAGTTAGCTTCTCAAGAAGGACTCTGCTCCATGGAGTAATTATTTTCTTGGGATAATGTTGTCAGTATAGTGACTGGCTGTAGGCTGTCATACCTAACATAGTGAAACATAACCAATCAAGGGACAGCTTGATTATTTGGTGCACTAGCATTAGAACAAGTGCCGTTAATTATGTGGCGTGTTCTCACTTTGCTTCAAATAAACTGCATTTTCATTTTATGATCAGTACGAATACATATGGCAGTCACAAAAACCGTCCATTCAAGGATGAAAGTCACAAGGGAAGTGCAGAGACAATGGATGGAGAGGAGAAGAAAGATGCAAGCAAAGAGGACCTTGATCAAGAGGGAGGTGAGTGTGTGTTTATTTGAAGTGTGTGCTTAATTTATGGAATCTTTACACTTCCCATTCTGAGCCTTCACTAGAGAAATACTTTTTTTTTAAATCTTGAATTTAAGTTTCACAGTAAACAGCCACCATTCATTTGAGATACCTGAGAAGAGAGATTTCATTAGACTGACATATCTGAATTTAAGCATTGAGTTGTTATAAGAGTATACCTGGTAACATAGGTGTGCTGAGGCACAATAAAAAATGTAGGCTAATTGTGTTTGTTTCAGAACATAACCTCAGATATGAGATTTGAGTTTTTGAGTGGGGCAAAGATTTTTGGTCTAATGAGTTATGACACTGTGTTGTTTGGGTGGAAGGAACCACCTGCCTACACGTCTTCTGCCTTGGAATTGGAGGTACCAGATTCCTCCAACACATTGATCATTAGATACCAGACTGTGTGATTTTATAACCCAAAGCCCAGAATCATAGCAGCAGTTTCAGCAGAAACAAAACATCAAGCAACATGTATACTTGCATTGCCTCTTACCATAAAAAACACTGTGTTTGCCATGGCTGTTGATTGCTTGTATGTACCCAAATAAAAGGTAAACCATTTGTATAAGATGACCTATGCCTTCTTAACCTTCAGTTATCAGGAAAGTACCCGTACAGAACATGTTTAACTTTACGTGCAGTTATAAGGTGCATCCCCCCCCCCTTCACCCATTGAATGTGATGGTGGCTATACTACTTCTGAAGTTCACAGAACTGCTGTAGTGGAAGCAGAGATGTAGAAACTGTGATGTTATGCAGCCTACTATGGTTTGATCAGAACTGCATTGAACTGGCAAAATTGGACCACTTGGTAATGACATGGAGAAATCAAAATTATATGAGTGATGAAATTAAGAGCAGATAAAGTTCAGGGAATGCCTGCTAGCTTTGATCAAGAATTTTTGTCCCTTTTTTTTTTAACAATATAAAATTAAAAATATACAGAACTGTGATTTTGTATGTTTTTTATCAGGTGTCAGACTTGGTCTCACATGATGAAGGAAGAACACAGGCTGAGGGTGTTAGAGAATAGGTGGGCTGAGGAAGGTAGCTGGACATAAGAAGGAGGAAGTAACAGGAGAAAATGTCATTATGATGATCTGCATGATTTTTGCCGTTTGCCAGATGTTTTTTTCTCTTTTTCCCTTCATTGTGGCAGAAATTAATGGTGAATTATTGCGAGTGTGCTTATGATGTGATTATGCATTTCAGAATCTAAACTGACTTAAGCAGTTGCTTCGTTATGAATGTTCCTGTGTAAATTGTAGACCATGTAAATCAAAGTGCTTAAATGTGATAAACTATTTTGACATACGCATTCATTTCAGTTGCTAATTAAAGCTAAAAAGTAGTGCCAAAATATGAAAATTGTACAGTAAAGAATTGCTTTGTAAACACATAGTATGACATATATGTATGTTAAAATGTGTCATAATATAACTACCACATTATAATATATGAGCCTTGTGTACCTGGTAAGATTACCATAGCTTTTATGGTATTCATATCCTTGCAGCAATTGTTAAAATTCAAGAATATGCCAACGTATGCATTATATTACAATATAAAGTTTTTACAATTAAAACATAAGAACTCTGACATATTTCAACCTATAAGAAAGGGTCGAAAACATGTGGGAATTACAGTGTTATAATTGTAAATACTTTGTATTGTAATAAACTTCATTTGTTGGTATATTCCTGAATTTTATGGATTATTGATGTTGAAGTGCCTAAATTTTTAAATAAAACTGTGTACTTATGCATCCGTGTATCCATGGATATGTGTAAGTCAGGGACTTACTGTATCTGTGTGTTATGATGACAAAAAGATGTCCTGATCCATTTCTGATGTAAAAAAACCTGAGAATCCTGGGAATAAATAAGTACATGTTTTCAGATCTTGAAGAAGATGGTGAAGGAGAGGAAGGTCGTTTAGATGATGCCATTGTGCTGGATGCAGGCACAGAAGATGTGATGTTATCTGACTACCCTGCAGACTGTTGCCCTGACAAATGCTACAAACGCTTCCCATTCCTGGCTGGAGATGATGATTCACCCTTCTGGCAAGGTTGGGCACACCTTAGACAAAAAACCTACCAGCTCATTGAGAACAAGTATTTTGAGACGGCCGTAATCACGATGATTCTACTCAGTAGTCTTGCTTTGGTGAGCATTATTTAGTTATGTATCAGGAGGTTGCTATGCTTGAAACATTTACCAAAATGAAAAATAGAATTTGCAGGGGATTTTGGTGATGTGAGATATTGGCATTCCAGGCAAGAGATGTCAGATCCAACAAAAACTGCTGGATCCAGAACAGTTGTTACAGCATGCTGTGCCTCTCAACTTGACTTTGCACATATGAGGAATAGCAGGCCTCCAAAATGATTCACATCCCTCATTAATGTTAAGGGCCACTTTATGAGCCCTCATGTTCTTTGCTGTCACTGGGACAAATGATACTAAACCCATTGGATGCTCCCATCTAAAGTATCAACAGGTGTTCAAAATCAAGGATGATCAGAGACCATTCCTGGAGGTTGTGCTTTAAGGAATTAAGATATTCTAAAGAACTGTCATTTTGACTTCAGTGCACTGAAATAGACACAAGTGATTAGACACATTGTGGTACGCATGTAAATCCCATGTCCTGGAAGCCTGTTTTGTCTCTTCATTTGGGTCAGAGTGGCATGAGAATGTCTTATGACTTCATGAAAAAATTTTGTGTTGGTTTTAAAGTCATGTATTTAAATGTCTGAGGATGGTCAGTGTGACTGAAATATTTAGCATATATTGACAAAAATAATGAAATTTTGTTGTGGTTTATGGCAGTATGGAAGTCAGTTTTAATATTATAAACCACAGCAGAATAAATTCCACGAAAATGTAAATACTTGCTTCACGTAACCATAGATTATCTCAAATTAGGACTTTTTTACAATTAATGCTTATTTTTGGTGACCCTGTCCCAATTGTAACACTAAACAGATCATCATTATCACATTTCTCACATCAATATTGTAATTTTTGGTTTCATGAAGACAGTGTCATACTTTCTGTTTAGTTGAACATTAAGTTGATATCCACTTGTTTCAGGCTCTTGAAGATGTAAATCTTTCTCAACGACCCGTTTTACAGGACATCTTGTATTATATGGATCGTATCTTCACTGTCATCTTCTTCATTGAGATGTTAATCAAATGGCTTGCTCTTGGGTTCAGAAAGTACTTTACAAATGCTTGGTGCTGGTTGGATTTTGTTATTGTCATGGTAAGTACTGTTGCATGGGTTTTGGTTAACTCAGGTTAGTTTTATGTAATTCAAGTCTCATCTTTAAACAGACACTGTGTTACTTTCAGCGTGTTCATGTCTTTACTGTAGTAACTACTGCTTTTCTCACTTTAATATCAAGGTATGTAAAACTTATCAACTTACATGAATAAAGATGGGGTTGCATAGTTCTAATTCTCAATAAAATATTCTTGAACTAGGTACATCAGGTGGTTGAATTGCAAGTAAACCAATGTTTCAAGGACCATCTGTGTCTTGTAAATGTTGCTTTATTCACCATTCAATCATCTGATGCAGCGGATAGCCAGAGAACATTTTATTGCATTTAGTCACTATGAAAGCTTTAAATTATCCAAGGTGTAATCTTGTTGCACATGATCTTCTGTGTAATTTTATTTACACAAACACTTGTAATTAAAATTCTATGATATTTGCACGGTACACTACTATGAAAACTCAGGGTTGCATGTAGGGAGGACAGTTTATCATTGATTCAGTTGTGATATACTTATAAACCAATGAAAACAAAATTTATTAATAGAGTATGCAGCTCTTTGTCAAAAATATTGAGTTCTTTTTTTATCCATACAAGGAATTGGTTGTGGGGTCATTTTGGGGGGGGGATTGCAAATTAAGTTTGGGAGCAACTTGTGCAGTCCATACTTTACTTTGAGTTAATAATGTGTTTCATTGTAATTACCATCCTATTGTGTACAAATTAAGTAAGTAAACTTTGTTTATTAAAATATGACTAACATTTTTTGAAATTAGGTGCTTATACAAAATAGCATTACAACATGATTAGTAATTAGTCTGTTATGTGGTGGTGCATAAGCATGAATATTGCACAAACAGTGTAAGATTAAAATACTCATGAGTATATTAAGAGGAACGTCGACCTTGAACGAGCAACTCATGCAAAGATACGCTTGGTTCGGAGGATATTCCAAGTTATTAAGGAGGATTGTGATGCATCTCAAAGAGCGTGTCAACCCATTTTTGAACATGACCCATAGTTAAGAACCTTGCACCAATTTGATAAGATTGTGCTTGTTGTTTTTATTTAAATCACACCAGGACCTAATCCATTTTTTCGTCATCACTATCTTGTACAGTAGCACAAGCAGTCATCTGTGGACAAGGACAAACCTGTCGGAACTGTGGAACAAGTTATACTCTGCACTGCAAATGTTTATATTGTATGTATTAATTGGTATGATAACAGTCTTGAAGTCTTTAATGTAGGACAGGCCCTGCAGTGGAACAAGATGGAGTGTAGTAATAATCATCCAAACTAAATCATGGAATGAAAATGTGTCCAATATATTCAGGACTTTATTTACAAGATGAAGCATGGCATAAATGCAAATATTCATGGTTTGTACATTTACATGAAAAACCATGTCTACATATATATTAATGCCATGTTCGGGGAATTGGTGTGTGGAGGGAAAGCCATGTAGACATAAATTCCATGGTAGATGTGTATGTGGGGAGGAATTATTCCATGAATTCTATTTTTAACTCAGGTGGAACTAATGTTGCAACATGGTGCCTGATCATGTGTCATGTGATTGAATGGATTTAGTTTCTGTTACAGTTTTCTTTGAAATTTTTCTTTTGCCAGGTTGTTGTATGTAAATTTTGGGAAAATATGTGGTAAAATTATGAAAGAATGGAGTAGAAGGGAGCAACTAGAGAGTGTGTATTTTTAACATATTTTAAAGAGTTTTCCATATGTTAGTTGCTTTATAAAACTGGAGTGTTGAAATGTTGTATGTTTTGACTTTATTTGGTGATAATGCTTTCATAATATGTGTGTGTGTGTGTGTGTATATGTATATATATGTGTATGTGTGTGTGTGTATATATATATACATATATACATACATACAAACAACAACAGACACACACATGCACATGCACACACACACACACACACACACACACATATATGTTAATATTAATTAGATGATTAGAAATATCTTCTAAACATGTCTCTTTTCAGCCATAATGAAGTTTGTTGTTTTGTTCAGAATTGGTTTCTAACAGATTGTCTTTTTGATGTTAATAAATCTAATGTCGCAATATTTTAGGTTCTCACACTGTGTAGATAATCCAGGCCTTCTGGTATGTGTTGCTGTGTCCTTAGGTGAGCAGTTCCCAACCTTTTGAAGGAACATGTTCCTTCTTCTTCATGGGTCAGTCCAACATCCCAGAAGACCTGAATCTTTGGATATATTGTTCTGTGTTTATGATAGTTCCTTCACTAGGATAGAAATTAAAGCTGCATGCCACCACCCAATGCTGTGTTTTGAATAATGGCATTGGCCAGCATAGGTAGTGAATCAAAAACATTTCTTGTTGTTTGGATATAACTCCACTGTGTCGACTGGTGAATGGTCACTGAAATTCAGGACTTTGCTCTGTCCATTCTCGGGCTCCATGTCATGTGGTCTACTTGGAAGTTTGACCATGAAAATTATTACATTTCCTTGACATCTCAAAAAGAAGATAAAGTTTTATGAAGGATATTTACACATGATGATATGCAGTCATTTGTTCTGTCACACAATTGTATAATAACATGTTGCATTTCAAGTGACTCCCCCTGTCAAACACTTTTCTTATTCCTGGACAGCAGTTTATATACGATACAATATAATATTTATATACTGCAATTGGGTTTCCACCTGGTGGCAGTGGTCCTTACACTTGCATACAAGAGGCAAGAACAGTAATATGCATAATGATAAACAATGTATATCACAGAACACACAAAATAGAAAGCAGAATGTTAGCATATGACACATACATTTCATGAGAGAGCATTAATTATGCATGGTAATTAAAAGATAAGTACATTCAATTACCACTTAAGCCATTGTGATTGATTCCTGAAGAATCCAGGTGTTAATTAGAACAGTGACAAAGAAACACTTGTAATCACAGGAATTAATAGAAATGAATGTGATGATGAGTACAGTTCTCCACTGGCATTAGTCTGTAAAATTACTTGCTTCAAATTTAAATATATTTTTGAACACTCTGATGTTATAAAATAATATGTAAAATTACAAAATTAATTATCTCCAAGATTGTAGTTTGTCGAAACATATTATATACTATGCATACAGCTGAGGTGAGTACTGGGACATGGGGCATGGCACTGTGTGTGCAATGTCATGTACCAAAAGTGTTCACAGTGAGACAGTGGAGAGTGAATGTTGTTTGTACTTTTAAAATTTGTATTAGTTCTTTGTTAATAACTAATTTGTTATTTCTGGTATTACTTGTCATTATGTTTGAGGTGAATATATCTGTTATATGCAGGCTATAAATGTTGCAGTTTTTGGTTCATTCGTTTTACACAAGTTTGATAATTGCTGTGTATAGATTTGTGTCATTAGAATGAGGGAAAGAAGACGTATTCCTTGCAGTAACCGAAGATTGCTGCATCAAGTGCTGAATGCTGCTTCATTAATCAACCATGTTTTTGTTTGACTAACTTCTTTTTTCCATGGTGTAGCTGTCTCTGATTAACCTTGCGGCTATTTGGGCCGGTGCGGCAGATATTCCCGCATTCCGCTCCATGCGGACCCTTCGCGCTCTGAGACCCTTGCGTGCTGTCTCACGCTGGGAGGGCATGAGAGTAAGTACGGGGATGGGGCAACAAGAAGTGGACCGTGCTGTAAGGCAGGGACGGGGGTGGGGTGGAAATGTGTGCACTCAGTGGAAAAATAACAAGTAAATTGTATGAAAACGAAACATTATCAGAAATTGTACCTCTGATGAGGTAAACATGTATGGAATAAGGTTGAGAAGAATGAAGTACTTACCAGCCGGGGTCTTTTGTCCTACCAACTGTTTGTCAAATATTAATTGAATAATTGTGTTTGAGATCAGAATGTAGTCTGCAACGAACTACGGAGTTTGTTTATTTTCAGTGCTTGTACTGACTGCTGTGTGGGACTGCTTTACATATCAAGTATGTAATTATCTGTGGAACTGTGTGAAGCGAAAGGTTGAGAATGGATTAAAAATTCAGTGCAGTACACACACTAAAATAAATTGGGACAAACCAGTTTTTTTCACTCTCCTACATCTCTTGTCAATTCAGGGCCATCTTAAGAGAGAGCAATGAACATGATTGAATATTACTGAAGTTATGACACAGTTATATCCCTTAGTTAGCTGACTTCTTACAAACTAGTTAATAAAGGTCTGTAATGGTTCATAATATGTACACAACCACACAGTACTCACCAAATATGTTTGGACATTGTTAATGTACCATTGACTATTTTATACGTAACTGAGTAGGTTGGTATGTGTTGTATTAAGGTTTATACATTTGGATGTACATGTCTTTGGAAACATTATTGATGCAGGAATAGTATCAATAAGAAGTAAATACACAGCCATACAGACGTTCATTATTTAGTGTGTAACAAGTCAGTTGGCTTAGGGATGTAACTTTCTTTAACTCTAGTAATTTCTTCTCATATTAATTGTACTCCTTACATATGACCCTGCAGGGCCAAAACATGTAGCAGAGTGATACAAACTGGTTTGTCTAAAATTTATTTTTATTATGTGTACTTTGATTTTGTTTTAATTAATTACAATTCATAATAAGTTCATAGTACATTGTGACAGTGCAACGTTATATGACAGACATTTCATTATACAAAAGCTCAGTTTTTTGAATATATGATATTTTGAAAGTTATTGTGTAGAGCACTCTCAGGCAACTTAGCAGTTTACTATTAACTCTTCTGCGAGATTTGAGGCTCCTACTGCAGTGTAGTTGAGGCCTTTGTTCTTCTGGGATGTAATGCAGTGTTGGTTGGTAGTTGCTTACCAGCGTTTTGGTATGGCCTGTCGTTCCCATCTTCAAGACTTAAGCAGCCCAAGAAGAATACTTCTTGGCCTTCGCAGATGGGACTAATAGACTGTGCTGAAACCAACTACTTTCAAAAGCTGTGTTAACATTATAGAAGAACAACAACTTCTAAATTTTCTATTCCTCAGTGACCTTTGTCCACTGGAGACTGATGTTTGTCTATAGTTGACAGAGTTCACTGTGTTTTACTTTGTGGACCTTCAACTGGCATTTGTGACATGTTTTGGAAGTGTCAGTCCTTTACATGCTTGCCTGCTTGCTTGATTTTCTGTGAGTGATACAGGAAAGGTTAGGGAACTGTGGTCCTTCTCCCTGAGGCTAATGTGGGTCTGCTGCTTGCCTCACTCTCACTCTTTAACTCTGTAACATAGTCTGTTTCTCCCATCCATCCCTACTTCTCATCTACCTTGTTCACTGTGTTTTGCTACATTCATCATTGGAATCATCAGTGTTGTGACTGCACATTTCTTCACTGTCTGACTGATTTTAGTGACTATCTAAAATACTTGTTGACATTTCCTGTTGCTGCTGAAAAATAAGCCATTGTGGAAAATGCTTTCCATGTACAGTGTCTGTATGTGTGTGTGTGTGTGTGTGTGTATTTTTGGGATGTGGGTGTGTGACCATGTATATCTGTCTGTTTCAGGTATTGGCCCTTCTTCTGCAATACACTGTGCAATATATGTATGTGTGCAGTATTGTGTTGTTTGATTTGATTGATGTGTTCATGGGGTTCTTTAGAAGTTGTGCAGCAGAAGTAGTTTTGTAGTGGGGCAGAGTCTGTGCTTGTGTTCTGCTTGAGATGTGGCAATGCAATATCAGGGTATAAAACCCCATAGCTTGGGGCTGTGTTTCAGTCATAGCACACTCGTATTTTCATATGTGTTAAATAATTTTACAAACCCTAAATCATCAGGTTTCTTTCTCCCCCCAGTTTACCACAGTCTCTGTCATAATACAGGCTGTGTTTCTTTGGCCCATCCTTAATTATTTGAAAGTCAGAATAATTTGGACAAGACAGTGTAATATACAATGAGAGTAAGGAAGTTTATGCCATTTTGTGACATGGCTAGTGTACTGAGAATGTGTACAGACCAAGCTGTTGTATTTGTTGAACTGCCGAAATGATTCAGGCGTACTTTAAGCATAACTGACGTTTTAAATGTTAACAAAAATGTTCCAGTTTAGAGCCTTAAAAGAAGAGAGCAATGAGTTCAGGCAAAACATGACTTTGCACTTTTATATTTGCCTGCTTGAAATATGGAAATTGTAGCTGCTGTCTGTTTATTGTGTGTCAAATTAAACATTACCATGGTATTTTTGAGCTGGCTATTGTCATATCATGTGTTGATGTTACAGCACAGAAGTAAGTCTTATGCAGAATACAATAATGGACGCCATTTTAAGTGATGACACACCTAACTTAATATATGGTTGTAACTCCTGTAGCTTTGAGTGTAACTCTTATGTTGAGTGTTGAAAAATGTAAAAAAGAATACCAGTCATTTTGCTTCTCCTGCTTTGACGTTATTTTTGAAGATGCATCATTGTGTTCGCTACGGGATGAACTCCACAAGTGTGACATCATATTTAATACATGGTGGGATGATTGCTGAATCCTTCACATAGGTCATCAAGTTTTCCTGCTGTGGTGGTGGTAGTGGATGTTGTGTTTGTGATTTGCTGCTTTTTTTCCCCTTCATTTCTGTCTCAACTGTACATCTATTTACTTCAGGTCTCCCTTATAAACTTCGTAGCGTCCTTGGTGGGGGCAGGAGGCATTCAAGCCTTCAAAACAATGCGGACTCTCAGGGCTCTTAGGCCTCTTAGGGCTATGTCTAGAATGCAGGGGATGAGGGTATGTACCCAGCAGTCTCAGGGGACTTTGGAGGAGCACGATGACATCACTTACAAGAGTGCTATAGGCCATCATGTTAGAATAGATCCTTTAAATTTTTTACTTATTGTTGCATTATTTTATTATTTTGGTGGAAGTTAAGGTATGGATTAGTGAATTAGTTTGTGTGAGACATGCTTTCATAGAATAAAATTATTTTATTTTATATGTATACTTCCACATGCCAGAGATGTCATCGTTTGATTTTGCAGTTGTGGCTTTAATATGAATGGCAGCTGCTGACACACAAGTTTTGATGTTGGGGATTTCCATTCTGTTTTATAGTACAGCATAAATTAGTGACAGTTTATCATTGCTTGCCACATAGGTAATTGTATTTTAAAAAATGTAATTTAATTTTGTGTGCACGTCTTCATGTCTCTTTCATAAATTATTTAAATTGAGCATTTGAATGAGTGGGAGGCCACCAGTAATGAAAAACTGTGCAGTTGTGTTCTTAGAGCATGAAAGTATAAATAATTTGAACTTGATCAGAATGAAGACAATATTGACATCTGTTCAATATTCACTGCCTTTATTCTGGAAGAAAAGAATGAATTTAACAAAGTGAAATAATCTCTTTATCCCAAGATAATTACCCTATCGTCTGTAATGGTTGAGGATATTTTAATAATAGGCACACCTTGACAACCGTAAATGTAAATTTTTAACACTGTTATCGTAGCTGTGAAGTAATGGAATTCCCCATTGAGTTTTCCCACTTAGTAAATAATGAATTCCAACACAGAGTTTATATTTAGTGTGTTTTATATCCATGTGCCTTGAGCACTGTTAAACAACATAAATTGTTAACAAGATTGTAAGTGGTTCATTCTGTCATGTAGTAGGCATATTTTACCAAGGGCTCTTTACCTTAAAGATATACTGCAAATTCTCAACACATGTAAATATAGACAACATTGGTGAAATTTTATTTTTGCCTAGTATAGTCTTTCCTTTGCCAATTTTCATGACACCCACAAGTGCTTGACAGAATTATGTGCAAATCTCTTACACCAAACTCCACACAAATTGGACAATGAGTGTGGAATGGGTCACTTTACAGATTTTTTTCAAAACCACACTTGCTAAATGGCATTATGTAAAGATCTTTTATAATTAATTTAACCCATATCAGTCAAGAAATATGGGAAGTTTGGGTAGAAATTCTTGTACACCCACAAATAGCATGTGACCATCACTGAGCCAATTTTCACAGAACTTGCCCCTGCTCAACAACTTATTTTAAATGGTCCTGTACTAAGTGTCATGAAAATTCTGCAGGTGGTTTAGTCACTGATGCTAGGTCACAGAAAGATGGGTGGGTGGATATGTTTTCGACATGCCCCCCCCCCCCCCCCCCCTTTTTTTTTTTTTTATAATTTACAAAATTTTTTTTTTTTTAATTTTGAGGTGTGTGGGTTTGTGTTTTATGAAAAAAATAAATTCTTTTTTTGTT
>Ga0123357_10009359_pt1 | contig 12362 bp, 11 predicted proteins | sample TergutEmb28metaG_FD_89873 | JGI IMG/M metagenome (GOLD analysis project Ga0123357, IMG submission 89873) | Embiratermes neotenicus P4 segment gut microbial communities from Petit-Saut dam, French Guiana - Emb289 P4 | ecosystem: Host-associated > Arthropoda: Insects > Digestive system > Gut ... | reverse complement strand
GGAATTAAAATTGCTCCAATCGATAACGTCAAATTTATTCTCCCTCAATACCCACGAGGCTTTCTCGGCCATGCGCGGTTTCTGCGAAGCATTTCTCACCTCTACAAGAGTGTCGCCTTTTTTATCTTCCGGAGAAACCTGCGCGTAAAATACTTTTGACAGAAACTCTTCGGTATTCGTTTTATCCGGTTCTACTCTTTTTCTGGTATATCTCACCGGCATCGCGCAGAACATTATTTTTGCGTCGGACAACCTGAAATGCAGCGCAAGACTGAGAAGAGCGGATTTCGTCAGATTGGTGTCTATTGACGAAAGTTCGGCGTTAATTTTTTTAACCGTCGACAAAGGGTTCTTCCGGAGCATTGAAAACAGCGCCTCGGACGTCTCTATCTGGTTTACGCACTGCATATCCCTGTTTGCAAAACTTTCAACGGACGCCAGCTCCTTAATATTTTTATCTTTTGAAGTAATCCTGAAAAATGTCTCATAATCCGTATTTACGTAAAAGTCCGGGATAAACGTGTTGTTTAACGCTTCAAACATATCCGCATAGAAGTTTGTAACGGCTGTTTTTATATCCTTTTTAGAGTCTTCGAAAAAGGATTCCCTGAAACTTTTAGCTCTGGTTTTTTTTCTGAAAACGACCGCATCCGTATTTAAAGACAAAATTTTTAAAATATTGCTCCCGCGGTCATAGTAGACGGCAAACGCGTCAAGCCTGCCGGGGAGCGTTTTTTCGTTGCCGTAAAGCAGCACCGAAAAAAACAAAGGCTCGCCTGAAAAAAGTTTTTGCGAAAGCCCGTCGCTTTTGCACGCCTTGTATATAAGAAGCGCCGCAGCCGCTATCAAAACAGGCAAAAGGATTACGAGTAAGGAAAGAGCCGTTTTAGTCCTTTTTTGCATAGTAGTTCCACGTGTCTATTGTCTGTCTGCAAATCCACCCGCGGCTGTCAATGACATACTTTATTTTATTCGCAAGCACGGCTAAGAAACCGGCATCCAGATCTTTTTTTGCAAGAGTTCTCATTTTGGCGCAGCCGGCGCACTTCCTGTCGTAGGACGCCGAATCCGCTATAAATATTATTTTTTCAAGCGGACTCATATTTTCTCTTCCGAGAGTGTGATTTATTATGGCATTCAGAATATCGCTGTTTTTGACGCCAAGCTTCTCTTTAGCTATTACGGCGCCGGCATAGCAGTGCAGGAGGTGCGGAGCGTGCTTTTTAATGTCGTCGGAATACCTGACTTTATTTTCGCGGTTTTTGAAAAAATTTATAAGCTGCGAGTCCGACATGGATTTGGCGCAGTCGTGCAAAAGCCCGGCTGTCTGGGCGTTCAGCGCATTTGCCCCGTGAATCGCGGCGAGCTCGTACGCAAATCTGGCGACATGATACGAGTGTTCGAATCTTTTGGGGCTGAGATTTGCGGAGATATATTCAAATATCTTCTCTTCGGTATTTTTCATTCGTATAATCCGTATTCCTTTATATAATCGTATACTTTTGCGTCTACGTATTCCAAAACCGCGTCGTTTCTTTCCTTAAGAAGTTTTCTGATATCGGTGGATGAAACGTCGGACATTTCCCCGGAAATAAAAAGGCATCTGTTAAAATATTTTGTTTTTCCCGATATTTTTACGCCGGGACGCTTTGCGACTATAAATCTGTACTTAGACGCAAGATAATCGATATTTTTCCATTTCGGGAGATTTACCATGGAATCGGAGCCTATGAGCATAAATATTTCGTCTTTGGGATAAAGGCTTTGAAAATAATCGAGCGTCTGATAAGAGTACACAACACCCTGCTGTCCGGCTTCATAATAACTTACCTCGGCTTTTTCGATACTTTCCGCGGCAAGTTTTACCATGGCTATTCTGTCTTCTACATCGGCAAACTGGCGCGTCTTATGCGCCGGAGAGTAGGCTGCCACAAAGATGACTTTATCAAGAGCAAAATCTTTCACCGCGCGTTCGGCCATTTTTAAATGTTCCTTGTGCACCGGATCAAAAGAACCGCCGAAAACGGCAATCTTTCCCATCAGATTTTCTCCAGCTTTGAACTTTCCGCCCATCCGTACTGACGGGTGCCTCCGGTATTTACCTCTATGCTGCTCCAGTTTTCGCTCTCCGACAAAACTCTTGCAATCATTCCTTCGCCGGCCGTAAAGAGCTCGGGATTGCTGTCTCCGGGGCCGCTTCTGACAACGCCTTCTTCAACAAATACGGCGCTTGTCACTGTTATTTCATTATAAGCTTTAACGCCCAATACAAAAACTGCCGGCAAAAATAAAATTGCCGCCGCAATTGCCGCAGTTTTAAATATTTTTTTCCGCAATATAAAATACGACGACAACGTAAGACAAAAAAGAATAAATAACGCCAAAACCGCAACGGAGGCGCAGTTCAACGAGCAAATACTTGATATCCTGTACGTTAAAACGCCGACAAATGAAGATTCGGCCTGTCCTGTGATATTTTTAAGAAAGTTTAAATTATACCTTATGTCTTTGTCTCCGGGCGCAAGCCTCCAGGCTCTCTCAATATTTAGAAGCGCCCTGCCGCTTTCGCCCTTTCTGTAGTAGGCGTTGGAAAGATTATAGTAAATGTAGGGATTTTTTACTTTGTCAACGCGAACAATGCTCTCGTAAACCGCCGCGGCTTTGGCATAAGCTCCGGCTTTAAAGCTGCTTTCGGCAAGAGCAATCCTGTCATTATAAGAATCCAGCGCGCCGCCGCCGCAGGCGCTGCCTGCCGCGCAAAATGCCATCAATGCCAAAAGAAACGTTTTCTTCATATTATTTCCCAATCTCCTTGACAACATTCTCCGCTTCGGCAAGAACCTCGTTCATGGCTTTTTCATCGCTTTTAACGGACGCAAATCTGTAAAAATTGATTTTATCCAAAAGCGCTTTGATTTTCGAAGCCTCGGTCTCGGATACTCCCGCGGAAACAAGTTTCTCATATATCTGCAAAGCGTTTAACGGACCGCAGTCTGTTCCTGTTCTCACGTTTGCGGCCTCGGTTACGGCTTTATAAACGCTGTCGTAAAAATCATTGCATCTGCCGTCCGACATATCCTTTCGTGCTTTCACAAGACACATTTCCATATTAGCCCGTGATGCATATTTCATTTTTAAAGCCGGATCCGAGTTTATCATATCTTTGCGCATTCTGTAAAAATACGATACTGCAAGAAGCAGCAAAAAAGGCAGAAATATCAGCAAATATCTTTTGTCCGTCAAAAGAGGGCCGCAGTACGAACATACCGTTGAAATCTCCTTGTTGTAACGCATGTCGCTTTTTATCTGCTGCTGCGCCGCAGCGGAGGCCGCGGCATTGTCTTGCAAAACGGGGGTTCCCGAAACTTTTATCCTGATTTCATCCGTCTCGGAAAATTCATATTTTTGGGTCTCGGGATTGAAATAATGCAATCTCATCTTCGGTATTATCTTTTCTCCCGGCAGCAAGGGCATGATAATGGTCTGAAATTCTTTTAATCCGTCGGAAGCTTTTGCGACTATAGTATCGTATTGTTTGAAATCGTTTCCCAAATCAAAAGCGATAGGATTGACGCTGCGCATATTGCCTTTGCCGCTTACTTTTAAGGAGATCGTAACGGTGCCGCCTGTCTTTACTTCGTTTCTATCGGCGGAAGCGATGATTTTAAAGTTCCCGACCGCGCCGCTAAAACCGTCGGGCTTGCCTTTCTCGGGCAGGGGAAGCACGTTTACGGTCAGAGGTTCCGTTTGGAGATTTATCGTCCGCCCCTGTCCCATGCCCATGCCGGCCATCATATTTGCAACAAGCGTATTGAAGTCGTCGGCGTCGGGAACATCGGCAACGGCTATTCTTATTTTTGCGGGAGGAATGGTCTTTTTGCCGCTTTCAATGGGATATAGCGTATATTCCAGCCCGCTTACCTGATAATTCTGACCGTCTATGGTTTCATATCTGTTGAAGGGCTTTGTTCCGTCGTTAAAAAAACCTGTGAAAGCCGGCGGTTCGTAAGCCGGATTTGAAAGCAGGTTGACATTCGTATAAAAAACAAATGTATAAATAATTTTTTCGTTTACGTACGCCGTCTTTTTGCCGACCGAGGCCTTTACAAAAACTTTCTCTTTGTCGCTTCTATGGGTTACGCTTGACGACGCCGGCTGGCGCCGGCGGCCGCCTCCTGCATTTGAGGCCGGCGCGTTTACGTTTTGTATGCTTTTTGCGACGGTAACTTCCACATCTATAGGATCCGTATAATACGTAGTTCCTTTATACTCGACGGTAGCCGGAGGTATCGTAAACTTTCCGGTCGTTTGCGGCACAAGACTGTATATGTACGACACGCTCACATTTACCGCTCCATTTATCATAGACACACTTTTTGAAGTGCTCGAGCCGTATAATTTGAAACCGTATATATCGGCAAGCTTAGGGCTCGGCAGATCGGCTGTATCTCCCCTGACGGTCACCGTATATACGACATATTCGCTGAGCGTCACAGACTGCCTGTCTACACCCGCGCTTATGGAAATATCGCCGGCATACGCCGAAACAGGAGCGAATAACAAAATCAAAAAAAGCACTTTAACGAATTTAACCATATCACCAATCCTCTTGCGGCTGTGCTACAGCCGGCTTTTGCATTTTGTTTCGCGTCTTCATATTTTGCTTGTCGGACTCGTTGTAATAATTAAGAATCGACGAGAACTCGTTGTTATTATTTTTCTGCTGCTTTGACATCTGCAAAGCCTGCGCCTGTTTGGGCTGATTTTGCTTCTCCTGCTTCTTACCCGGTTGCTCTTGTTTAAGCTGCTGCTGTAATTTTTCTCTTTCGGCTTCCAGCTCTTTCTTCTCCCGCGCGGCATCTTTTTGTATCTGCTGCTGCTTTTGTTGTTCTTTTTTGCTCTCTTCTTCGCGGGCCGAAGCTTCTTTCATCTTATCGTTTTGTTCCTGAATCTGCTTCTGCAAATCTTTTTTCTCCTGTTCGTTGCCGCCGCCCTTGTTTTGCAAATCCTTCATTTCGTTTTCGAGCTCTTTCTTTTTGGCGGCAGCTTCGTCTTTTTCTTTTTTGCTGTTTTGTTCGTTTTCTTTCGCTTCCGATTCTCTCTGCTTGGCCTCTTCGTTCTTCATTTCGTTCTTTTTTTGATCGCGCGAATTCCGGTCAAGCTGCTGTTGGGCGCTTTGTCCTGATTTTTGATTATCGTCTTTATTGTCTTTATTTGAATTCCCGCTCTGTTCGTTCTGCTTCTGCTCGTCTTTTTTGTTGTCTTTGCCGGACCGGTCTTTATTATTCTGCTGCCGTTGCAGTTCGTTCATTTTTTTAAGAACGAATTCAAGATTATATTTGGCGTCTTTGTCGTCAGGATTTACCTTCAAAGCCTTCTTATACGAATCAGCGGCGTCCTGCAATCTATTTTCCCTGAAAGCCGTATTGCCGAGGCCGTAAAGAGCTTCGAATCTGTTTTTTTCGGAAGCATTTTGGGAATCGAGAACAGAGTTATATTTTTTCGCCGAGGACTCGAAATCTCCGCTTTTGTAATCCGCTCCTGCGGAATTTATCAATATGTCGTTTGAGGCTTTTTTATTCTCGCTCTCTTTATCCAAAATCCGGGAAGCTTTTTTAAAATCGCCTTTGGCAAAAGCATTCACACCCCTATTGTTTTTTCTTATGTTTTTTTCGGAAAAAAACAAAATGAGCGCTAAAATAATAATCAATAATATTATGAGTGCGATTTTAAGCTTCATTTTTTATACCGGCTCCCGGACGTATTGCGAACGAAATCATAAAAGCTATAATGGCCGCTGCAAGAAAAATCTGGAATCTCTCCTTTTTATCGGCGTTTTCCTCGGAGCCGTATTTATTTTTCTTGGCGGCTTCTATTAATTTTGACAAATCCTGCACTATAGCGCTGTCGGAAAGTTCAAAATACTTCCCGCCGGTCTCTTCCGCTATTTTTCCGAGAAGCGCGGAATTGACCCTGCTCATAACGACCTGTCCCGAGGCATCCTTTATATAGCCGTCCGTTACGCCGGATTCATTTTTGACAGGAATCGGGGCGCCCTGTCCCGTACCCACGGCAACAGTTATGATTCTAAGACCGGAATCCGCGGCATTTTTAACCGCGCTTGAGACCTCCGAATCGTGGTCCTCGCCGTCCGTAATCAGAATCATAAGCTTGGTATTTTGCGCCGCCGCATTCACGGCGTTTGCCGCGAGATTTATAGCGCTGCCGAGTTGTGTTCCGCCTACAGGCATGCTGCCCGTCTGCGCGCCTGAAAGAAAAGCTTTAAGCGCATCGGTATCAAACGTCATGGGACAGCGCCACATCGCGGTTCCGGCAAAAGCTATAATTCCCATCTTTTCGCCTTCGTTATCGGCTATCACTTTTGAAAGGAGAGCCTTTGCGGCCTCAAGTCTGTTCGGCTTGACGTCCCCGGCCAGCATGCTGTTTGAAAGATCCAAAGCCATCACTATTTCCGAAGCTTCTTTTATAACTTCTATCTTTTTTTCTCCCCAGCGCGGACGGGCTAAGGTTACAATTAAAAGAATAACCGCCGACACCAAAAACAGATTCTTCAATTTATACGCGCCGAAGCTTACATTGCTCATCTCCGCAAGTCTTTCGCCCGAAATAAAAAGAAACGTGTCCTTCTTTCTCTTTCTGTGAAAAAACGAAAGGAGAAGAATAAGGATCGGTATGAAAAGCAAAAATAAAAGATACGCTTTATTTGCAAACATTCTAAACCCTATAGCCGCTCTCATACCCGAGTGCCTCTGTCGGGTATCTGCAGTTTATGTCCCCGGTAAAATTTCACGGCAGATTCCCGATACTAGATTTCGGGAATGACAAACATTGTCAATTGTAATTTGTTAATTGTTAATTGCCTCTACGGCAATTTTCTCAAATACGTATTTTCCAAAAATACCGCAAAAAGCATGCCCAGCAGCGCGAAAAAGACAAACGGCTGAAAAAGTTCTTTATAGCTTATGAATTTTCTTCCGGTCACATCGTCTTTTTCAAGGCTGTCTATAGTCTTCATGATAGCGGCGAAAGATTTCGCATCGTCCGCCCTGAAGTACTCTCCGCAGGTGTTTCTTGCTATTTCCTTAAGCGGCTCTTCATTTAACTCTTCATTGCCCGTTATGGTGCCGAAAAAATCTCCGGGAGAGTTTCTGCGTCCTACGCCTATGGTATAAATTTTAATACCCAGCGAACTTGCGATTTTAGAGGCTGTAACCGGATCTATCTCTCCCATATTATTGTTGCCGTCGGTTATAAGAATGATGATTTTACTTTTGCCCTTACTGTCTCTAAGCCTGTTTGCTGCGGTTATTATCGCCGAACCTATGGCAGTACCGTCAACGCCGGTATCGCCGATGTTTATCCCGTTTATAAACTGCGCAAGCGAAACTTTGTCGGTTGTCAGCGGAGACTGGGTAAACGCAAGTCCCGAAAAAACGACCAGCCCTATTCTGTCGCTTTTTCTCATATTTACGAAGTCGACAGCGACTTTTTTCGCCATCTGTATCCTGTTTAGAGGAGGAAAATCGGGAGACAGCATGCTGCTTGACGTGTCGAGAACTATCATTATGTCTATGCCGCTTTCGTTTGTCTGTTCAAAAGTCCGCCCAGCCTGGGGCCTCCCAGCCGCGATAATAAGAATTATGACGACTAAGTACTTAAAAATTTCCAGGAGTTTGAGCAAGAAAATCTTCCGGCTGTTTTTTTGTCCCTTGAAAGCCGAAATAAGCGGAAAAGATATAAAGGCCTCTCCCTTTTTTGTTCTTTTCCAAAACAAGATAAAAAGGAGCAAAGCTAAAAGAAGCAGCATAAGAAGCAGCGGATTTGCAAATCTCATAATTTTTCCAAAAGCTCCCCGGTAAGTTTAAAGTTTTTCTCGGTCTCTTCGTCCGAAGGCTTAAGCCTTGCATACCGCGCCAGATTAAATATCTTCATATAATTTCTCAAACTGCTCTCATCGGCGGCCGGCGCAAGCATGGTTTTAAGCGCAGACATAAACTCCGAAGCCGTCATCTCCATAGTGTTGACTGAACGTACTTTTGCTATGTATGTTCTCAATATTTCGGACATCTTATAATAGAGAAGCCTGCTCTCAATTTCGTTTCTTTCATTATACAGAAGATCCAGAGCCTTTAAGGCTTCTGTTTTAGGATCAAAAATTATATTTTTATGCGGCTTATTTTTTATTTCTCTGACCGTATTTATTATTAAGACAACTATAAGCAAAAAGACAATAATTCCCGCAATTACGTACGCGGCTTTTACTTTAAGCTTTTTAAGCGGCTTAATGTCTTTTATATCGTTTCCTCCGTCCGTAAGCGAGCTTTCGATTTCAATCTGCGCGGACGGCGTAAAGAAAATCTTTTCAGTCCCGTCTGCGTCCGAATAAGTTATCGCGGCCGGTTCGATAGCAAATGTTCCGGTGCCGTATGCGGCAAGAGAATATTTGAACTCATAGACATTCGGAGAAAAGGACACATGCCTGATTTCAGAGTTTATTATGTCGAAATTTTTGAAGGACGCCTGCCGGTTTGCGCTTATATACGCTTTTTCCGGCAGCTCGGCGCTTACAACGGCTTCGACTATATCACCTACAAAGGCCTTTGTCCTGCTCAGCGAAACGCCTGTTTTGACGCCGTCATAAGCAAAAACTGCAGCCGATGCCGTCATTAAAACAAAACAGGTTAAAATTATTTTTTTCAGCATTGGGTTTACCTTAACGCGATACGTCTTTCCCTGTGTTTGAAAAACTTTATTAACGGATTTATGTAAGAATCCCTTGTGTTCAAATCAATCACGTCTACTTTCGCCTTTTTGAATATCTTGTCCGTACGGGATTCGAAGCCGCTCCGGTATTTTTTTAAAATTTCGTTTGCGGCCGCGCCGTCAACCGTAAGAATTTCCCCCGTCTCGCTGTCGCGCATCTCTACAAGTCCGGCGTCGGGCAAAACCTTTTCTCTTTCGTCGCTGATTTTTATGCATATCAAATCGTGTCTTTTTGCGGTTACGGCCAGATCTCTTTCATATCCGCTGTCCTGAAAATCCGATATCAAAAAAACGACGGCTCTTTTCCGCCATATTTCATTGATAGCCTTTAACGCTCCGGAAACGGACGTTTTCGTTCCGGAAGCTTTGGCGTTTAATATTTCATCGATGATTCTCAAAATATTGTTTTTGCCTTTTCTGGGAGTTATTATCTTTTCGGTTTTATCGGTAAAAGAGAGCATTCCCGCCCTGTCGTTGTTTCTCAAAGCCGCAAAAGCCAAAACCGCGGCGACTTCCGCCGCTATTTCGGATTTCAGTTTATCGGCGCTCCCGAACCTCTGGGAGGCGGACATATCTATGAGGAAAATTACGGTGAGTTCCCTTTCTTCGGCGTAAAGTTTTATGTACGGTTTTCCGTGGCGGGCCGTGACGTTGCGGTCTATGCTTCTTATATCGTCTCCGAATTGATACTCTCTGACCTCGGCAAACTCTATGCCGTGCCCTTTAAAAACGCTTTGATACTGCCCGGCAAAAACTTCGTCGACCAGCTTATTGGACCTTATTTCAAGTTTCCTGATTTGTTTTTTAACCGCGTCTTTGTCCAACATATTAACTCCAAACTTCAATTAACAATGAACAATTAACAAATTACAATTAACGGCGCATATCGAATGTTTTTATTTGTTAATTGTTCATTGTTAATTGTAAATTGCCGTTCTACGGCACTTCCACGCCGCCGAAAATCTTTTCGATTATCTCATCGGAAGTGATTGAGTCGGCTTCGGCTTCATAAGTGATTAAAATTCTGTGGCGCAAAACGTCCGGCCCTATGATTTTTATATCTTCCGGTATTACGTAGCCTCTGCCCTGCAAAAACGCATAGGCTCTTGCCGCAAGCGTGAGGTTGATGGTAGCGCGGGGAGAGCCGCCGTAAGCTATGAGATTTTTAAGCTGGGAAAGGCCGTACTCCTGCGGATTTCTTGACGCAAACACTATATCCACTATGTAGTTTTTAACTTTTTCATCTATATATATGGAGTCGATAAGAGTTTTGGCTCTTTCAAGCTCTTCCAGAGAAACTACCGCGTTAAGCTGCTGAACCGCATGGGACATCTTTTCAAGAATCAGCTTTTCTTCCCTTTTGTCGGGATAGCCGACTTTAAGTTTGAGCATAAACCTGTCCACCTGCGCTTCCGGCAGCGGATAAGTCCCTTCCTGTTCGATCGGGTTTTGTGTGGCCATGACTAAAAACGGGCGGGGAAGAGAGTATGTTGTCTCGCCTATGGTAATTTGTTTTTCCTGCATGGCTTCAAGCAGCGCGCTTTGCACTTTTGCGGGAGCGCGGTTGATTTCGTCGGCAAGTATTATATTTGCGAATATCGGGCCTCTTTTTACGTCAAAGTCGCCGGTTTTAGGATTGTATATTAATGTGCCGGTAATGTCCGCCGGCAATAAATCCGGAGTAAACTGTATCCTTTTATATGAGGCGCGTATCGTCGAAGCCAGGCTCTTGACGGCCAGCGTCTTTGCAAGCCCGGGCAAGCCTTCAAGAAGAATATGACCGTCCGACAAAAGACCTATAAGCATTCTTTCCAGCACATACTTCTGTCCTACGATAACATTGGAAATTTCGCCTATTATTTTTGAAGCGAAAATACTTTCCTGAGTTATCTTTGCGTTGAGTTCGTTGATATCGGAAATTCCAGCCATTTTCTGTTCCCCCTGATAAATACAGTTTGGAGTTTGAAGTGTGGAGTTTGGAGTTGTCGTGTTTCGTTTTTTATTCGTCATTGCGAGGAAAGACGGAGTCTTGACGAAGCAATCCAGAAGGCTAACAGAAACGACATTCTTATTTCTAGATTGCTTCGGCGATAAAACCGCCTCGCAATGACGGCTATGGCGAAAACTCATTCACTCCACACTCCTCACTTCAAACTCCACACTTTTAGTTTCTTATTGTCCCGTTTCCTTTAACTATGTACTTTGTGGTCGTGAGCTCTTTTATGCCCATTGTTCCGCGCGCATGCAGTTTCTGGGTGGAAATTCCTATCTCGCATCCAAGCCCGAAAACGCTGCCGTCATGAAGCCTTGTAGAAGCGTTTACAAATACCGCAGCGGCATCCACTTCGGTGCCAAATTTATCCGCAGCCGCATTGTTATTCGTAACAATTGCCTCGGAGTGCATTGAGCCGTACTTATTTATATGGGCGATCGCCTCTTCGAGCGAGCCTACAACTTTTACGGAAAGTATCAGGTCGCTATACTCGGTATTCCAGTCTTCTTCGGCCGCTTCCTGCATGGTGTTTACTATGCTTCTTGAAATCGTACACCCTTTGAGCGCAACTCCGTTGTCGTAATAAATTTGGCACAAGCGGGGAAGGATTTTATCCGCTATATCTTTATGCACCAGCAGAGTTTCCATGGCATTGCACACTCCGGGTCTTTGGCACTTTGCGTTGACCGCTATTTTTATAGCCGTCTCTATATCCGCATCTTTGTCTATGTAGGTATGGCAAAGTCCTTTACCGTGAGATAAAACAGGGATTGCGGTATGGCTTTTTATGAATTTTACCATCTCTTCGCTGCCTCTTGGAATAAGCAGATCTATCATATTGTCAAGCTGCAGCATCTCCAAAACAGCGTTTCTGTCGGCCGTATCTATAAACTGCACCGCGCCGGCAGGCATTCCGGCTTTTACTCCGGCTTCGGATATTATTTTCGACAGGATTTTATTCGAATTAATCGCTTCGGACCCGCCTTTTAAAACAATGGCGTTTCCGGCTTTAAGACATAAAGACGCGGCGTCAACCGTAACGTTGGGGCGCGATTCGTAGATCATGGCTATCACGCCCAAAGGAACTCTTATTTTTTTAACGTCTATCTCAATGGAAGGCTTTAATTCTTCAATCATTTGACCTACGGGATCTTCCAGCAGGATCACGTCCTTTACGCCTTTGACCATATCGGCAACGCGTTTTTCATTGAGAGTCAGCCTGTCCAGCAGCGCGGGAGAAAGTCCGGACTGTCCGGCAGCCTCGACATCTATTTCATTGTGAAAAAGTATCTCTTTCGTATTTTGCGAAAGAGCGTCGGCCATCGCCGCAAGCATATTGTTTTTCTGCTGCGCGCTCATACCGGCAAGCGCTCTTGAAGCTTCTTTCGCCGCCGTAACTTTAAGCAAAACAGCCTGTTTTATTGCATTAGTTTCCATATAAACCCCTTTTAACGACAGGTAATAAGTAAAAGGTAACAGGTAAAAATTTTGGTGTTTTCGCTTTGTGAAAACCTATTAATTCGATTTCGGCTTTGCCGAAATTCAACTATCTTTTACCTATTACTTATTACCTTTTACCTGCCTT
>Ga0123357_10009358_pt1 | contig 12363 bp, 10 predicted proteins | sample TergutEmb28metaG_FD_89873 | JGI IMG/M metagenome (GOLD analysis project Ga0123357, IMG submission 89873) | Embiratermes neotenicus P4 segment gut microbial communities from Petit-Saut dam, French Guiana - Emb289 P4 | ecosystem: Host-associated > Arthropoda: Insects > Digestive system > Gut ... | reverse complement strand
AGTTTTAGAAGTTTTAGAAACTGGCGATAAAAAATATTTCCGCGAGGTCATTGCAGTCTTATAACAAGGACACTTTTGGCTAATTATTCACACTTCTTATGTTATTACGTATGTACACAAGCCTTGGACCCAAATCCGTGTGTCAGACTGCTTCTTCATCTGAGTAACTGCCAGATTTGCAACTTTAGATCGCATCAGCAATTTTACAAAGAAAACTTTTCCCCTTCTTTTCTTTTTAATGTAAATTACCTGCAAGTCTTGTTCTGCTTGGAATGAAATAAAATCCCTTTTGTTACATAAGTTTCGTACAAAGTATGATCCACTGAAATCTACTTGGCTCTTGCTCACGACTTATTATCCTCGGATGTTAATTCTTGAAATATCGTGAAAATGAAAATATATTGCACTCAAAACGAGTTGGTGAAGCGTATTTCATAATATAATGTTATATAATGAACGTTAGCAAATCACTTTATTATTTTAGGTAATACCATGTTATATGTTTCGACTAAAACTTAGTCATCCTCAGTCCTATGTTAACAATTGTGTTACCAGATACTGTGCACACTTTGGGTTCCCATCGTGTTTACATTCGTGGAAAACATCTAGTTAAAACGTTTTTCTAAAAGGAGTGTGAAGTGCACTTCACACTCCTTTTAGAAAAACGTTTTAACTAGATATATTCCATGAATGCAAACACGATGGGAACCCAAAGTGTGCACAGTATCTGGTAACACAATTGTTAACATAGGCCTGAGGATGACTAAGTTTTAGTCGAAACATGTAGCCTGGTATTACCTAGAATAATAAAGTGATTGTGCTGAAGTTCATTATATAACATTATATTACGTTACAAGCACAGCGTGATGCTTCCATTCAAAGAAGAGTGTTTCCTTACTGTAGATATAACAAAATATAATAGACACAAAGCTAACTCTAACTGGAGCAACGATACCTTCCAAGCGCGTTTTTTATAACCTCACTGGTCTTTTTGATGTTACTTTACTGGCAAACAATTACACTAGCGATTCTATGGGTGCAATAATATACTTTTGTTCACACTTCCTTACATATTCTTTACATGGATAGGAAGTCGTTCAACAAAATAAGTCGCTCATTATATCAAATTTGATTGTTTGCACCAAGAATTCGAATAATAGGCTTTGTAAGGCAACAAGAATTAAAGCGCAATATGAGGCTCATTTGTAGTTCTTAGGGGTTATTTATATTAAACGGGTCCCAGGGTTTATATCTTCCACAAAAATAATGCAAATTTCCGTACTAAAAATCGTTTCGCCTAAATCAGTAGATTACTTTTGAAAATGAAAAATGGTCAACAGAGACACGGACAGATATGTCATTCACATTAGATGAACTTTTTCGGACTTTATCCGAGGGAAGTGCACTGATAAATTCAACTAAGAGAATAAAAGTCTCTAACAAATTTTCTCCCGACTTGTCCCTAAAACAGAGCGTAAATATCCATAAAACAAGGACAGCAACATGTGCTTCATTTCGTCAAGGTGCTAACAGCATGAACATGTATAAATATGCCTGTTACTTACTCCATGGTGCAGGGTCCTTCTTGAGAAGCTAACTGGTTTGCAGCTACCGGGTGATAAGATCGAGAAGAATGAGATGGGCTGGGCATATGGCACGCATGGGTGAGGAGAGGGGGTGTATAGAGTCTTGCTGGGGAAACCGGAGGGAGGAAGACCAATGGGGAGACCTAGGCGTAGATGGGTGAATAATATTAGGATGGATCTCCAGGAGGTGGGATGTGTGTATATGGACTGGATTGGGCTGGCCCAGGGTAGAGACAGGTGGCGGACGCTTGTGAGTGCGGTAATGAACCTTCGGGTTCTGTGAAATGAAATAAATATGCCTTTTAGAAACAAAAAGTTACTAACGAAAGTATATAATACGGATTAGATGATTCATGCAGCCAAAGAGACGCAGAGTCAGTAATTTGCCACAGAGTTGTGTAGATGTCACCGAGATATCGTTGATACTTGGTAACTCTTCTGTTACCCATTTTTATATCAACAGCTTCACTTCAAGACAGTTGACTGAAATAACTCCGTAGATAATACATACATATAATATAAACATGTTGGTTTAAAGATAAAATGTATAGATTGTCAATGAAGCTTTGGAAAATTACCGACTAATTCGAGGGGACTCCATTCCTCAGTACTTTCGGGAATGTTTGTTTAGTAATTAATATTAATAATCACAACATGTTGTCCTGATTAATCAATCACTAGTATAATAAGAATGGTCACACGGGGGAATTCCATTATTAACATCTCAGCCATTCCCATATCGTGCGTGATTGGAGGCTTCCGCCGTGAAGTAGATAAGAACTGCCCTCTACTGGTCTATTACGATGCGAAACATCGGTAATTCCTTACCGATGTTTCAGGACGACCTATCGGTCCCATCGTCATGGGTCAAAAAATCTTGAACCTTGATACTTGAAGATAGGACTGATAGGTCGTCTCTTAACATCGGTATGGAACTAACACTGCGAGCTTAGTAATAGTCTAGAAGAACGCATTTCTCAAATCCAGATTGTATTTACTGAGGCTCTTGACAGTTTCTTCAGGAAAATTCAAATTAACCAATCTTTCTACACTTTTTTTTTAATCAATCACCAAAATGCCCTCGGTGACTCGGCGCTACATTACTATGCTTACAGTAGGCGAAATAACGTTACAAATTATAAATACCAGGAAAGAAAGTATATAATTAGATAACAAACAAACATGTAAACAGGAAAGAAAGGCAAAAATGAAAGAGAAGAAAATGAAATTCTGGTTACATCGTATATTTCCAATACCGCGACAATAAATATATGTCCCTCCGTCTCGACCTCTCACCTACACACACATACGTTTCTTTAATCCCACGGGTCCTTTCAGTGCCAGAACTCCATGTCCTGCCGATAACACACTACAAGAAGATTGACACCAATCGCGTCGGAACAGTCTTACTGGGGAAATACGATCATAAAACGTTTTGCGTGTCGCATAAATCGGCCATTCAACACAAAACTCTCGACTTCTGACCAAGTTGTCAGAAGTCAGACCTTTACCGAGCACAAATCACCTTGAGAAGTAAAAACAAAGAACTTATAAGAACGCATGGCTGCCCGGACACAGCATTGTTTCACTCACTACTGAACTAAAAGCCGTCTAAATATAAGGTCTCCGAGAGACTACGATATACTTGTATGAGGCAAAACCAGTTCGTGAATACAACTTGTTTCGAAACTAAACTGCCTTTTGTAAGCATTAACAAGCTTAGTAAACAACGAATAAATACGTACTGCAGAACTGAGCCTAGAGTCTGTTTGTTCTTCTCTTTATCCTTTTTTACGTGCACTTCATTTTTACGTCTCTACTTATTCATCGTTTCCTTTCTTATTTTTTCCACATATTGGAGTAGAAGTTCAAAGACTGTAGGACCTCTGTTACTCAATCGCGAAGGGTTACTAAAAATTGTACTGTAAAACTGTCGTGTAAGACAGCAGTCGGGAAAACTATTGTCTGCCCGGGAATATTTCAGTGTATTGTCCCATTGCTATAAATGGCTTTATTTTCGCTTATTTACATGAGATGAAATGTGCGGATGAAGTATGAAAAGTGTCATTGCGATACAAATTCCTTGCCTAGAATGAAGAGAAACTAGAAATCCAGCATCGACCTCAGAACCCTATCAAGCACAGTTCTAAATGTAGTTAAGATCTCTACACTTCACTCACACAACGTGTGCATGCGTGTATGTATGATTGTAGCAATATTCATCAATGAGTCCTCTGAAAACCATTAGGCCAAATCTGTTGGCCTTCTAAAAGGAGATGCAGTCTTTTTACTTTGGGACAGGAAATGAACCTTTATACATTACGTAGACAAATTTCATATTTAGAAGTTTTAAAAATCTATTGCCTAGTGGTTTTTATAATTGCCGCTAGGGTTTACATTAAAGTCTCCACATTTTTCCCAACAGTACAATTATGTGTTAGGTCGGATTCTAACAGTAAACAGTAACCGTTTCCCTATACTGAATTCACCGACTGCTCTACCTAATACCAACATATTCTGTTCTCTGTGAGGTAAGAAATGAATATTTAAGCGTAGATAAGAAAACCAACTAGATGCTACTGAATGTTTTATTGCACTTATAATCTGCTCAATATGTTTCGGGCACTTATATGGCCTTCATCAGGAGCTCGAGACTATACTTGTGTTATTGTCGCATATGGTGTGTAATGCCTTGTTTACTGGTGATCGGCTGTTAGGAGCAAAGCAGCAGGCTAGGCGTCCGGGAAGAGTCAGTCGCACAATTTCCCTCATCCTGGACGCATAGCCTGCTGCTCTGCTCCTAACAGCCGATCACCACCAACCAAGGCATTACACACCATATGTGGCAATAACGCAAGTATAGTCTCGAGCTACTGATGATGGGCATATAAGTGCCCGAAACATGTTGAGCAGATTATAAGTGCAATAAAGCATTCAGTAGTATCTAGTTGGTTTTCTTCTCTACGCTTATACTACGATGCACGGACAAACATATATCAAATTAACTGAATATTTGTATGTAAAGTGTATTAATTTTCGTCTTCAGAGTGTTAGGCTTAAATCAACTGTGATGTGTCTGTCTCATTGAACACATCATGTGAAGCTTGTGTACGTTAGTTGTACAAACCGTGAATTTTGAACAAATTCTACACTACACAGGCATCCCACTGAAACTAAATGTAAAGAGCTGTGTCGAGAGGTAAGGAAGAGTGATTGGAGGAATTTTCAGAGTCGAACAAATAACGCATCCGTACATGTCGAGTTATTGCATTGCATCACAATAGGGCTTGGGTCATTTTCAGAGGTTTTAATGAAAGTAAAAACCTTGTGTGGCGTCACGCCGTCACGACTGATAAATAGTTACCGTTAATTTAGAAAATCCTGGTACTTCTGAAACGTCGGTATTGTGGCGTAACAATTGAATCTTAAGTTTTAACCATCACCAGCCTCCATACTGTTGTTACATACTTATAAAGTAGCATAATTTCATTATAAATTGCAAAACGCTTAAGATCCTATGTTTCCACACAGTATCAATAATCAGTACACTTCGCTGCATCCATATCGTTTCGTTCATTGATTATTTTTGCTTTACATAACGACGCTGTAGAAGTATAGGCAGGTTTAAGATTAGGCAAGGATTCGAAAAGAAGCGGTAGGATGTAATTTGATACACTATGTCGACACCTAAAATAAAACGTAAAGGTAATTTGCACCCTAGAACAGGCCATGAAGGCCCATAGGGGGAGGAGTGGTATGTCCCTTTCATTAACCTCAGCGCTGGATGGGGGTGAGTGGTTAACGCCACGCCTCAGCCACTTTATCCCCGGAAAAGACCCCGGCAGCCATTGTATAGGGGCCTAGGTAGGCCCCAGGGACGTTCTGGACGGGTGTGGAAAATCTCGCCCTCACCAGGATTCGATCCCTGGGCCGCCCAGCCCGTAGCGAGTCGCTACACCGATTGCGCTATCAAGGTGCACCTGCATCGACACCTACGTTACGAAACTAGGTACTTTCACGAAGAATCTCACCCAATCAAGCTGTTTTTACAGACACTCCTGAAAACAAAACAGCCCTGCCGACTACGCAAGTCCTCAGTTCAGTCACGTTATATTTTAGATGAGATGGAGCTGAGGAAGTACGAAGGTGGAGTTACGTGCAATGGCTCAGTGTTGACAACAAGTACTGTAAGTACTAGAGAGTTAGACGTCCCTATTCCATAACAAAGAGAGGTGTCGTAGATACATTGCCAGTTGATTGAACTGTCAAAACATCTGCGTGGAGAGCTGTTCATGCAGTGGCCGGCATACTGATTTGGCGATGTCGACAGCTGCTGGACATAGATACCAAAGAAACTTGTTTTTTTTTACAAAGAATGAACATTCGGTCAGTTACAACGCCTCATAATGTTTCTTAATACTGGGTATAATCAGGTACATCCTTAAAAATTTAAACGAAACTAAATATCGAAATATGTGGGCATTATATTGGGCCAGAAGATTTTGTCTACCTCAACTTCACAACGATCAATTCAGAAGGACCCCATTCTCGATTTCTAAGAGTTCACTAAGAATTTTGATCATGATGAAATTCAGTTTCGGAAATCTTGCTAACCTCTGGTCGAAAATATATCCGTGTTGCAGGCTGAAGCCTGCAACACGGATACCACTCCAACCCAACCACACCGAAACTCCAACACACATCGAACCAAGAACAATAGACCAATGTTGTAATTCAACAGCAAAGCCGCAAGCTCCTGATGATGAACATATTAATGTCCGAAATATTTTGAGCACATAAGAAGTGAAATAAAATAGCAAGTGACATCAAGTTGGTGTTTTATTCTTCAACTCTCACAATGATGCACCATCCAATAAAAAAATGTTCTCATCTATTCGCAGCGGAAGGCTCAAATCACGAATATTTTCAGTTCGAATCAAAGAGATGCAAACAGAATCAAAACACATGTAGGCCTAATAAAAATCAAAGTCATAAGCATCTATTTCCCGATGCCGTCAACAATAAGCACCAACTATTTCGAAAAATGTCCTTGTCTGACAAAGCAGTACGCCATGACACCGTTCAAGAAACCGGTCGACAGTGTTCGGTTATGGAACAAACTCCGAGATACAGAGTTTTTCTTTCAGGGAACAACGGTTACTCTGCATATTAATACCGTGCTCCAGTTTACGCCTAGATATCCCAAATGGTCTCTTCCCAACATCTAAATGGATATGCTGAAGATAAATGTACCCAGTCCGCGTCACGATTAGGAATTGCAGCGACAGGCTGAGTGCAGACATCTGTTTGTTCAATACAGGTTCCCTAGGGGCTGAATCTTGTGTTGCGCACAAACCAGGCATCAGTGTGGGAGAACCATTATCACTTGTAGGCGATACACATTAAAGCAGTAAGGTCTGCAATTGACACAACAACTTTAACATATAAAGACAATCGCATAGTCCCGATTCGCTGCAAAGTAAGCAGGATCGACTTGTAAACTGTCTGTTACGTAGAGACGGGCTTTACGAGTAAGAAGAATGAATTCGTCATTTTCATTGATAAAATACATAATAACATTAGCGATATATAATTTACTTTATTGTGATAGATAAGAACTGTACCGAACGATGTTTCATTCGGATGGGAACACAACTGCTACAGCAAGTAAATGTAATTTACTTTGTGTTTATTTTTCTGACCAATAATATTTGTCACTCGCCGTCGCTCTGCCAAAGAGTACGTGATCAAACAACTCAGACGTTAGGATTTATCAGATAAGTAAAGTGCCAGGAAGTGATAAACCAGATTTGTCCGATAAATTAATGTCCCTCGACATGTGATTCTCTGAGTGTCTCTGAAATTGTTGATTCGTTACATCAATATTACATTATACGTTGTACATATTCTGAAGTTGAATTGGTATAAAGACCTTATAGTCAGTTCTGCATGTGGTAATAATTTACTTGTCTTTTCGGGTGGCCACATTCGTAGACTGGTGAATATTTATCCTTGTTCTGGGTAAATATCCCTACTTATCCACCAGCACAAACCGTATCATATCTCTGATTTCGTGGGAGATGAACTGCAAGGTCGGCTTTCAATTACAATCAGACACAACAATGTTCATTTCCTTCTTCAAATTCCACACCATATCTAAAACATCACAAATTTTTTACCATTTTTAACGTTTGTAACCGCGTGTAACTATTTTTAATTATTACTGTCAACCATACATAATGTAAATATGGATGTTGGTTTGTAAAACTGCGGTATCATTTCCCAAAAATCAAGGCATTTTTGTATTTTCTCTTTTATGTTTTTTATTACATGTGTTGACCTGATGATGACCTAAAAGGGCGCAACATGCTGCCTTATTAAGCGCTCAAAACGTTAGTTGGGTCGACTATTTTCTTATATATCCATTAATATTCATTTCGTCATAACCAGCTACTGGACAAATGTTTGTCCCCTTATATTGTCTTCTCGTAAATATTTTGGTTCTTGTTCGATTACTTTAGGCCTACTCTCTTTGAATGCCGGTAAAAACTGGGTCTAATAAACACAGTACTGTTTTTGCACAAACTCCTTACAGATACTGACTGATAAACGTAATCCTACGTTTTAAACTTAGTTGTCGAGAACAGCACATATTCTCAAAACAAACGGCTGATGTAACCACAAACAACTGATTCCAAACTAGATTAATTAAATCTTATGTATATTGGACCGTGCATTATTGTGATAGTTGAAGAATAAGAGACCAACCTGATGTCACAATTTATTAAGTTTTATTTCATTTCTTCTATGGTCAACATGTTTCGGACATTAATACATCCATCATCAGGAGCCTGCGACTTTTCTATTATATCACCACATTGGTTGTGTGATCTTGTTTCGATGTGTGAAACAAGATCACATTACCAGTGTGGTGATATAATAGAAAAGTCGCAGGCTCCTGATGATGGATGTATTAATGTCCGAAACATGTTGAGCATAGAACAAGTGAAATAAAACTTAATACATTATGACATCAAGTTGGTCGCTTATTCTTCAACTAGATTAATTAATTTTATATATTTCATGACCATGCACTGATGCGTCAGTGTGAGAATAAAACCAAGTGCATGAAATATATGTGAATCTATTACATAGGGTGAAAATCTCCTACATGTTTCGATCACCTTTTGTGACCATCTTCAGGGAGGTGTTTTACGAAGGAAGATGGTCACAAAAAGTGGTCGAAACATGTAGGAGGTTTTCCACCTATATAATAATTTCACATATCTTATACGAACTTACTTGTTTTATTCTCATACTATGGATTAATGCCTTTAAATTAGTACATTAAATAACTTTAAAGAAAGAACATCGAAATCAACCGTTTTCTGTATTAGTTCTATAGAGATGATAACATTTAGGATGACTCATAAGTTCGAAAACATATAGTTAATTGAAACAAGGGAACATCGCTTGAAATTCCGTTGCTAACGCTGAGCATGACTCAGGAAGTTCGGAAACATGTAGTTAATTGAAAAAGGGAACATTATCGCTTGAAATTCCGTCGTACGACTTATAATTACGTATACTGCGCGATCTGAAAGCCTCTAAGTCAATGTATAGACCTACGTACCCTAATTAGACTCTGCATACAGTGCAGCCTACCACAACCTCTCAAAAACAGGGCTACGAGTCGAACACTGTCACAGAGACATCTTGCAGAAGAACATATCGTATGAAACGGATGACATATATGGTGCACTTTTGGAACCCGATACTAACCTGAACGGTAAAACTTCCACTTTAGTGTACAGTATTCTTTTGAAAAAAGAGTCATTGTCGTAATTCACGTTGGAGAAGATCAGAACTGGAAACGATAGAACACCTATCCGGTTTTCAGTGAAAGGGAAAATTAAATTTCCGCCATTTCGATTGACAATTTGTTTCTGGATGCGCAGGCAGAGTACAGCATACCAATAAGCGGTAACCAAACACGTCCTTTTATTGGACAGACAGTCGTGCAATTTCGAGGAGCTTTTAGAAGTAAAGTATGGGACTGAAAGTTCAGTTTTCAAATAGCTCACTTTCTTTGTTACCTTGTACGGCTACAGCAACATAAAATGCGCGCGATCACTGTTGGGATGAAGTGACATAGAATATGACACGCATTTTGAGCTGTGTTATTGAATTATTTAAGCTTCTTTAATTAGTGTTTACGGGAGGCAAATTTCCTATATTCAGATGACTGTTTCAATTGTAATAAAAAACAACTTAAATAGAAATGTACAAGGTACAAACTTAGGTTTGTTTCTGATATATTTATGTGTACTCAACTCGGGTCATTAGTTACAAAACCTAGGATTTGGACAGGAAATACCGACTCCTATAAAGTAATTAATTTCCTATCTTCATGTTTGTACCGTGCATCAATGATGATTAAAACACTTTATTATCCAACAGATACACAAATATATAATTCGTAGATACAATTAGAATTATTACAAAATATTTAGAATATTTAAAATTGCTCCAACATGTTTCGGATTACACGGGATCCATCATCAGGGAGCTCTATAAAGTGCTTGACTAAAATTACAGTAATGGTTCTATCGTGTTCGTTGACATGGACGTAGTCGGTGTTATGGCAGCACATTTGCAAATATGCTGCCATAACCCCAACTACGTCCATGTCAACGGACACGATAGAACCATTACCGTAATTTTAGTCAAGCACTGTATAGAGAACCCTTATGATGGATGCGTTGTTATCCGAAACATGTCGGAGCAATTTTAAATATTTTATAATAATTCTAATTGTATCTACGAATTATATATTTGTGCATCTGTTGGATAATAAAGTGTTTTAATTAATTTCCCTTCAAATCGGTGACAATTTCCACACTTTAACTATTTCACACTCGAAACTTCTTACAAAACAGATCGTGACTCATTTAGTATTAATATCCGATAAACGTAAGATACTGGTACAGGGGCGTAAATATTAAGTCGGAGAAGAATAATTACTTTCTATTTAGTTGTGCAACAACTTTCACTTTTAAAACATTTTGGATTTTAATTTTGTTATAAAGAAGACGCAAGGATCTTTGGTGAAGCAGAGGCAATTAAAGACACGTAATTAAAAAGACAACGCTAAAACTGTGTAAAGCGTTACCAGTTTCAATTATTTTATATTAAAGCGAAACTCCAGTTACTTAAAACACAGTTGGCGAGATTATTCATCTACAGTCCAAGGACGTGCGCATTAAGACATAATTAGAGAGTTGGAAACTGTACACAGCATACAAAATTTGGATAATTTCCTTTCATATAAGTAAATACGTTCAAAACTGTACTATTTACGGAAAATACTTGCGGGAAATAAAATAGTATTCAATTTTATATAGAACTGTGCGGCGAAAATTTTAGTTACGACCAATAATGAGAGGCGTTTGACAGATATTTTCGCATGAAAGTATATAGCTCTGCATGCAAAGTGTCACTCACTGTTGTCTGCTCTTAAAGAGTGTCCACAAATGTTGGTGAAAATGTTTTTAAGTGTTTCTCAGCTCGTTTCATGGAGAAGACAAGAAACAGCAATTGGGAAACGTCTTCATTCTTGTGTTCTTCCGTTACGTGTGCCGGGAAGGGGTAAGTTATGCTGATACGCCTTGGGATTGGTTAAAATAACCCTATACGTGGACACTTACTGCGGCGTGGCTCGACAAATAATTGCACACTTTGCCCTCCTAAAAAACCTCAATATAAACGACGATTTCGTAGAAATTAGCATAAGATGGAGGTAAATGTTAAAGTAGGTATTGAAGAAATGCGATGAAAGCGTGTAGACGAGGTTAATCTTTTTCAGGATTGGATACATGCCATGTTCTTCTACACAAGAACATAAACGTAGAGTTTTCATAAATGAGGGGCATTTCTTGACTACTGAATAACTACTAGCTACTTAACGTAGATTCTGGCCCATGGTGCTAGCAATTTCCAGTCTGTTGTGACAGCCCCATTTCCGTTCACTGTATTTTAACACTTGGATAGCAATGGACTTTTCCACTTAAAATCTATTTAGACGCATTTCGATATTGGCGCTGATGCTTCTGATATCCCACTCACAGACGCAGACGCCTTACATACACACCGGCACACCGGCACAGAGACAAGTCATAGCGAAGCTAACAAACGTATGTTTTAATACTCGTTATGAACTCGCCAAGAACAAAGATAACAGGATGCAACTTAAATGTTTAATCGATAATAGGAAACATATATTTACAGACAGAAAATAATAACTCAGTACACATTAGGAAATACCTCACCCTAAAACTCCGTTTTTTGAATGATTCCGTAAAGTTTAGTCGACGCGCATTGGTAATAAAACGCACCACTTGAATTAACGTTAAAAATCTCTATTATTGGGCGTAGTAACATGGTTTTTAAAACAGTCATTACATACCTGCATTATGTTTCAACAAAATCGATATCTATAATAAAAAAAATGTTTCTTGTACAGTATCATAAAAATTGAAATTTACCCTGAATTTCGATTAATACTGACTTACTTACTTACTCCGTGGTGCAGAGTTATTCTTGAGAAGCCAACTGGTTTGCAGCTAGTCAAGAAATACCCCGCATTTCACGAAACCCGAAGGTTCATTACCGCACTCACAAGCATCCGCCACCTGTCTCTATCCTGGGCCAGCCCAATCCAGTCCATATACCCACATCCCACTTCCTGGAGATCCATCCTAATATTATCCACCCATCT
>Ga0123357_10009355_pt1 | contig 12364 bp, 8 predicted proteins | sample TergutEmb28metaG_FD_89873 | JGI IMG/M metagenome (GOLD analysis project Ga0123357, IMG submission 89873) | Embiratermes neotenicus P4 segment gut microbial communities from Petit-Saut dam, French Guiana - Emb289 P4 | ecosystem: Host-associated > Arthropoda: Insects > Digestive system > Gut ... | reverse complement strand
TCCATTTGAATCGGCGGGGGTGTCAGTTCAGTCGACTGCTGGCACTCGAGGAGTGCGGATCAGCGGACAGCAATTGTATAGACCGTGCTCCGTCGTCCAGTGCGAAGCTGCTGGCTACCCACTGCACTCGTATGTTTCCCCTTCACTTCCCCTCCCGTGCGTCACCGTGTGCCATCAGGTTCCGAACGCTCTATACCTGTGACTCATTCCTGGGGTAAAGAGACCGGTTCGTGAAATTTGCCTATCTAGTACCGAGGTTAAGAGTGAGTAGAGCTATACTCCTCCTCCCCCTTATGCAGCCATGGCGCGGACAGGAACAAATATTTGCTTTTTTTTTTTTAAAAAAAAATCGCAGTGGACCATATACTGGACGCCTCGGATGTGAGTTAAAACTCTGTATTTGTCACTCACTCCTTTGACCTGATCCCCCTAGTTCTCCATCCGCTAAAAGAGGCATAGATGTCTTGTAGTCACACGTGTAGCAGTTCACAGATTGCTAAGTATTAACTTTCAGGAAATGTCCTCGAATGGAAGCCGACATACAACGGAGAAGTCCTCTTTGTTCCATGGAAAGTGCATTTTATTATTAAACGATACGATACCTGCCAAATTTTCAACGTCTGTAGGACATGCGAAGAGGGTGTTAGGTATAGAATTTCAGAAAAATCCCTCAAATGGAAAATGAGATAAACCGGGAAGGTTCTTTGTTCCTCCTGTACAGAGTCTTTTGCTATTGACCAATCGCTTCGAATCTCACTACGTTTGTAGGGCATGTGCAGGGATTATTACATTTGGTGTTCCACGAAATTCCCTCGAATGGAAACTGAGGTACATCCGAAAAGGCACCTGTTCTGCATTTAAAGTGCCCTTCATTGTTGCCAATGGCAACAAAACTTGCATCTCTGTAGGGCATGCGCAGAGAGTTCAAAATAAGGATTTTGAGTGAAATCCCTAGAACAAAAACCGAGATATAGTCGAGAAGGTATTCTGTTTTTTAAGTAAAGTGCCCTCTATTGTTGATCGATTACTATCAAACTTACATATTTTGTAGGTCACACATCTTGAGTGCTCGGTATGTAGTTTCAAGAGTTTCCTTCGAAGGAAAGCCGATATACGGGGGAGAAGTCCTTTGCTTTCCACGTAAAGTGCGCTTCATTGTTGCATGATTGCAACCAAACTTATATCCTTTGTAGGGCATGCGCAGAGAGTGTGAGGTAGGAATTTTTCAGGAACGTCCATTGAATGGAAACCCAGATACACCTGAGAAGGAATGTTGTTCTCCAAATAAAAAAGTAGCATACAAACTTAGACCGTTTGTAAGGCATAAATGGATATTTCTATGTATGGAGTTTCAGGAAAATCTCTCTAATGGAACCTGAAATACAGCCGAAAAGGTACTTTGTTCTCCAAGTAAAGCGTTTATATGTGGGAATAAAAGTTAGATGTATAACAGAATTCAGGAATATAACATAATGATATAATCAGATTACGATCCTGTTTATGGAATCAGCTGTCGGAGAAGAAATTTCTAAATGGGCCAACTTAAAATCATACATCCTGGAAACATCCTGCTATCCTAACATGTTCCACATGAAAACAAAAAACTATATAAACCACAAGTCTATACCCTGGGATTTACATCACATGGGAAAATTGTGATTCTTTGTTAACCTTCTTAACACAATGGAACCCAAGACTGCCCTCAATCTCCAGTTAAGCAACAGACTCTCTAAGAGACCCACTTTTAATGTACTGCACCGTTTCTTCTCATATTAAGCAGCCATATTCAAAGAAGGAATTTTATGTTGCTTGGCTGTAAATATTGCAAAGCACACAACTGCAGTCTCCGGCGTAAGGTATTGTGGTAGGTTACAGGCATCACATCCTGTAAGACACTAATCTTCCCTGTACGCCATTGCACTTCACAAGATAAAAAATTTTGATATCAGCATAGAGCTTGTTATTTGTGATTAGGAAATATATTTGCTGGAAGAATGAGTAATGCAATAAGTTTTGTAGACCGAAGATATCTTTCTGCGCTGGTTGTTATACCCAAACGTTCTCTTGTACTGTACTTTTTCCTTCACCTCAACATTCTGTATTTTAGGCTATGTAATATTTGTATATTCCAATAAATTTACGAGGACACTACTATCAGGTCACAGCCACCATAATTATTGTGTATAACATTTATAAACAGACAATCATTTAATCTTTAATTCATACAATTACAGTGTTTTATGAGACTCTACTTACTTACTGTCACAAAGTAATATAATTGCAGATCACTATAATTATCTTATAATAAATTGTTTGAAGAATATAATGTAAAAGGAGAGTTTGATCATATTTAAGATAAATAAATACCCAAAATTACCAACAAAATAATGAAATTCAAACTGAAGCTAAGTACACCAAATAGATAAATGAGTCAACATGCAATGACAATTATGAAGTGTGGTGGGTCTAGTGTAAATGTGGAAATGAGGAAGAAAGGGAAGTGACTCAAGTAGACATTTTTCCAGTATTTGACACCATAATTGCAGGAGTTAATTTAAAATAAATTTGTTTGCATTATATGATCATGATACAGAGTTCTGGATATTCTTGAGATCTTTCATAGAACACACACACACACACAATATTTAAGCATTTTATCATATTTAATAGGTTTGAAAATTTAAACATGAATTATTATTGAGAGCCTCTACTGACATAGTTTATGGTATACTGTTGAACCCAAAATTTTTGCAGTTTTATTCATAACACTCAAAATGCAAAATACAGAGAGTGCTAAAAGATGCGGATCTGAAGATTGGGTTCCATTTATGGATCGCGTATAATGGTGCTCTACCATATCTTCTTCTTGCATGTCAGGAATCCTTTAACAGTGTGTTTATATTACAATTGATAGAACGAGATAGACCAACAGGATGGCTAGATTGTTCCCCTGATTTAAATTCCTAATATTTTTATTTCTGGGGATATATAAAGCCTACAGTTTATGCTGCAGAAGTCAGTGATGTAGGGATTTACAACTATGAACACAGAATGAATTGAAGGTAATTATTACAATACCTGTAATTCTTTAGTACGTCAGACAATTATCGTTCAGATGCGCAACATCCTGCTTTGATGTTCAAGGTGGACAATTTGAGATTTTTCCTTTAATCTTCAGAAGGCCATAATTCGGAAACAATGCTTCACCAATTTTATGTTCATATGATAACTTTTTGACTCAGACTCACCCTCTGTACTTTTGGCCATGAATTTTGCGTTTGTCCTGTATATTATGATGCAAAAATAATAGTTTCTACTGATTTTTGTATTTTGCTGGGGGTGTATAAACCGTGACAAAACTTGTTACATTTTAGGAATACGTTAAGAGCAGGGCTCCATACACTGTAAAGGCAGTGATGTATGTTAATACTTTAATAAAATAAATGAGTATTGAAGGTTACGAAGAGGACAGATTATGTACTTCAGTTCAGATTCTAATTTTTTATGTTTTAAAAAATTAATTTTTGTCAGGAAACGTTAGAATTATCACTTGCAATGGCTGCCATTTTTAGTTCAGTACTAGTGATATTGTATGGGAGTATTATAAGAGATATGGAAGTGACGTGCAAATTATTCGTCTACATTTGTAGGTCCTTCTGCAATTCAACAATCTATTTTTCACCATGGTATTATATTGACAAAAAAAAAGTTTAAGGTATGTGCCATTGAACCCAAAGTTTCCGTGAAAATTGTGTCATTACACACTCTTGTGTTTCGTTTATGCCCTGTATAAATAACGATTTATGTTCATACCTTCCACTGGTTTGGTTCCTTTATCACAACAGATTGATAGTGTCTGGGATTTTCGTCAGTACCAGACCTTTCCGGATGTCTCGTCAAGGTAAGGTAGGAAAATTAATGCTACTGTTTTGGGGAGGGATCTGAGAATGTATATGCACAGGAAATCAGTTCACATAAAGCTGCCAAAAATACACGTTATTTTTTCTGTGAATAAGGTATGGTGAACTCGGACTCAGATCTTTAGTTTTTGTTTCAGTTCCACTCGCAGTAACAACTGCAATACGGTTCCTCTTATACTGCTGCTGCCTGAAGGCACTCATAGGTCCAGGTACATCACTTGCGTGGCTGATATTGCTCCACATAAGCCAAGGATGGCAGCGAAACTGACGACTGTCGTAGTGGTACCAAAAATGCTCACAATATATCCCATACACACGGAGAGAATGAACTGCGCCAGGAAAACCATGCTGCTCAGAATTGCAACGTCGGTACCAAGTCCTCGCAGCTGTGTGCCATGTGAAACTCCTCCGTCACTTGCTGCCTCAAACTGCAAAGAAGCAGGTAAAGCACAGTATTTCAGTATATATAACGTACGTATTGAGCAGTAAAGCAGAGATGGACATTATTCTGACAGATATTTGATGTCAATAACTTTATAATTGACTTAGAACCTCATGCAAGTAAGGAGTTGAGACATTTGGCACCTCCAGAAAAAAAGGTTGCCTGATGTAATTTTTCAGATATTAAAACATTATACCTAACATGTATTTTGTGTAACTAGCAACCTCAAGGACAAAACTAAACATTTAATATATCACTTGGCATCCTGTCGTGTTGTACCTGCTTTAATTTCCAATCCCTTTTTATCACTATTTAAACAATACGGTCTAAAAATTATCTAAAATACTTAAGTAACAAGGCACCAGTACCCAATGACCGAGCTCTCCGATCATCGCTGGATGCTTTGATATACAATAATACTCATCTACACCTTACGGAATTCTTGCAATTACTATTTTTTAAAAAGCAATTTTCAAGAAAAAAATAATTATTTTTCTAATAGGTCCTTGGGACTTTTGTAATTGGTTTTGCTTTTGTATAATTTAGATACATATTTAATGTAGTGTTTAATGTAAAAGCGAGAGATCTCCTACTTCATAGATTTTAGTTTCTGTATATATTCATATTTTGTATCATGGGTGAAGATGACCCGAGTCTAGGGACGAAACTAATTACCGTCTAATAAAATTGTTCGCAAATTGTGTGTTGGTTGTGACTGAAAATATTGATAGATGTTAGGATTGTTACACCTACGAAGATGTTTCATATAAAGGTTAACGTGTCATAATATGTGCTGGTAGAGGTCACCTTCAGAAAAAATTACAAACTGTTTAATGGCTAATTTACAATTCTTTTACGTCCCGCTTCGCGGATTTTGTTTTTCGAAGGAATGTGGGCGTCTAATTTCGTATCATTATACACCCATACATCCCTCACTCTTCAAAGTAGCCACCTCAAAAAGTCAAGCTTCAGTGTGCTTCGTAATTTGGAAAAGGACCCATAAATCCATACAATTCTTAGCAACCAATATCACTGACCTGAAAGCCCATCTTCTACCTGAGTGCGGAATGTGTTTTCCGGTATGCGTAAAATTTAAAATAGTTTGACAGATCAATTTTTCATTCTGGTTCTATATGCATATGTTACAGAGAACATGACATTGGTTTTACTTGTCTTAGTGCTGCCACAGCATCCATGGAACTTGATGACATGAATATTAATTCTATGCACTTGAAATCTGATATCTGAAGTTCTGGTGGGTGAGATGCGTTGAAAGACAGAGCAGGAAACTAAGGCTAATTTGCAGTTTGATCAGTATAATGCAGTCATCCAATAAGGAGGGCCCGCCGAGAACGGGTTCGGGCCCTGATGAATAATTTTTTCGGTCCCCCTGAAAGTCTTTGCACTAAATCGGAGAGACTGTCAGTGGCAGCGTGTCTTGCGCTTGGTCTGAAAGGGATGATTTGTACAGTCGACAAGTAATGATAACTACCGGGAATGGCAAAAACATGTGCATAATAGTCGGGCTCCGGACCCCCCTCCGGACTGCCGGCTTCCTCGCAGTCTCGTCGTCACTGCAATAAGCAGGAATTCTGTCACAGCAATAGCTACGGTTTGCACATCTTTCCTAGAACTGAAACACGGAACTCATCTGTACATAGTACTTGATTTCCTCTTGAACAATTCTTTTCCTTACCTGTAAAACACTGCGGATAGGAGTTAGTATAATGTGGTCAGCATAGCGACTAGGCTACGGTCTGGACGATCAGGGGTTCGAAACCCGGCGATAGCAAGCAATTTTTCTCTTCTCAGAGTCCTAGGCCGAATCTGGGGCCCGCCCAGCCTCCTATCCAATGGGTGATGAGGTTAAATAAGACGGAGTGTGCAGTTGACCACTCATCTCCATCTAGTGCCAAGGTTAAGAATGAGTGGAGCCATATCTCTGCTCACCCTATATGTCTTCATGATATGGACTGGGACAACATTAATTTACTCGGTTTAAAAACAGTGGAAGTGGCCCCACTAATTAACCCGCAAGTAGTGTGCAGTGCCATGAAGAAAACCATTTCTGCTACAAATTTGCTATTCTAGCCCATTTCTTACCGTTCCCGAAGCATGGTAATGTGCCACTAGGAGGTAGGGCACAGTGAACAGTGTCGAGTACATAACTCCAGCGGCGGCTGAGAACACAATGACTGCATATCGGTGTCTGGTCAGTGCCATCAGCAACATGCCCAAGCTATCCAGCAGCAGTCCGCTCACGTACACATTCCGAGCTCTAAACACACAGAACAAAGGTAAAGGTGCGAGTAGCTGTGACACTGCAGTTATTCTTAACCGCGGCAATAGACAGAGTTGTGTGGCCAGTTTCACGCCCCAGCGGAGCGAACCCATCAAAAAAAGACAAAATATGGTCCATGTATTTAAAGTGGTACCTCCCTGCTCTCTTTTGGCTGGTGGAATCTGTTTTATAGGTGTGATATGCAGAATGTAATCTAAAATAACTGCACAAACTTCAAGAGGGATTTCTTCACATCAAAAAGAAGAATAAATTTCATATAAACTTATGTACAGAAATGAGTGGTTTTTAAGCGCTCTCGCAAAATTGCGAAAAGCGACTATTAACTTCGCCATGTCTATCTGTCCGTCCCTCCGCGTGGAACAACTCGGCTTCCACTGAACAGGTTTTTATTAAATCTGTTATATGATTATTTTTCGAAAATTTGTCGGTTAAATTCAAGTTTCATTAAAATATGACAAGCGTAATGGATATTTTACGTGAAGACCGAAATATATTTTGTCATTTACCGCTGTATCTAGAAAAGTCCGAACGCCCCAACAAGTGTCCTTTACAACGGGCTGTGTGCTGGGAGGTGAAAAGTGTTAAGAATGCCTTGAACTATACGTATGATCTCTGTTTGTGTCGTCATGACATGACGCATAGTTAATCATGCAATGTACGTATAAATGTAACAATGAGGCGCGTTCTTGCAACCATTGTTGCAGTGGAAAAGCAATAAGTACTGGTGAGTGAGTGAGTGAGTGAGTGACTGAGTGAGTGACTGAGTGACTGAGTGTGTGCATGTGTATGTTTATGTGTGTGTGGTGTGTGTGTGGTGTGTGTGTGTGTGTATGTGTGTAGTCTTAGTTATTCAGCATGCAATGCGCACGCGCAGTATTGTCGTCTGTGGTCTGCCCGCACGACTATATATTCCACATTATCTAAAAAACGATACGATTTTGAAAAAAAAAAGTTATTGAGCACAAAATTTGTATTAATTTCCTGGAAAATTTTTTTTCTGAAACATTTCTCATTCTGAGAATAACTGAGCGAGATATGATCAATAAATGTATATCGGTCTTCAAGTAAAGAACCCATTATTCTTGTCCGATTTTAATGAAAATTGAAAATTTTCAAACGCTTTTCGAAAAATACTCAAAAACCAAATTTCATGAAAATCCGTCCAGTGGGAGCCGATTTATTACATGCGGACACACGGACGGACGGAGAGAGGGAGGGACGGAAAGACGGACGGACGGGCAGATATAACGAAGCTAATAGTCACATTTCGCAATTTTGCGAACACTCCTGAAAATTTAGGAAGGATTCAACTTACGAGATCACGTTTAGTTTGAAAGATGATGTTAAAACTATTCTTAAGGACGTTCTGCAAAAGTTGTCACAGTAGGGGTTCGAGTAGCAGGGCTTTTGTGAACACAGTGATGGTACTTCTGGCTTTGTAAAAGAAGGGGACGTTTCTTAGGCTAAGCAAGTCTGCGGTTCTACGGGGAGGATTTTGCTCCCTAGGATATTTTACTATTTACATATCCTACCTGAATTTCTTTATGAGGCGATCAATAATAAGCGAGTAGGCAGCACAGGACAAGGAATACGTCGACATTCCCCAGCATCCGAATCTGACTCCTTCCTCAAACAGCTGCTTCTCCAACGTACCGTCTGCTGCCTGCCAAATTCCAAAGCACCTAAATTAGACATACACTTTTTCTGCTTGTATGTTCTGCTGTGGTTTATATAAAGTCTCTACATTTCTTAAAAATGCTAGTTTAGGAATTTCCTGAAAAGCCTGTTTTTCTATAAAGTTAACCAAAAGTCTTTTTTAAGGTAAGAAATGCGATAATATAAGATTTTACGGTGAACTTCCAGCAACAATTCTTGTAACTGTTGATGTATCAATTATTCAAATGAAATATTTGTTATTTAGAACTGCAAGTTTTCCACTTATTTGTCTTTCATAATATCTGTGTGTGTATAAAAATCCTTTGTGTCTTTCGTTTCCCGTCAAGAACAATTTGCCGTCATATTCCCTCAGAGATACCATGCAACCCGATATCTTCACAGGTTCAGACATTGCTGCAACCAGTATTGATATAGTTTCAGGTGAGAAGTTTTGCCAGTTTTCCAGTTTCTATTCAGAAGTTTTAATATTAGCCACCTTGCCTAATGTTTGTCACAGTTAAGACTTCTATCGATCACCTTGAGCACAGTCCAAACAATATGAAGTCTTGCAAAGTCTTGAAATGTTGTAACGGAAAATGGATTATTGGTACATTAACTTTATCTTTGCTTGCACTGGATGGATTTAGTATTTTTCGATTCAGGAATTCTATATGTAATAAACGTGGTGGCTTGTGTGGACAGCATATCCATTTTTCTACGTGTGTGTCCTAGTATCAGCGACCAAACCGTCTGTCAAATTATCATGCAACTGGATGTAGCAGTCCCTTAAAATAGGTCTTTTGCAAACACGAATTTCATGAAAATCACCACAGTGAGAGTCGTATTTTACTTAAGGACAACATGTTATCCTAATTTCCATATTTCTTAAAAGATTTGAATTATATTCCGTTCAGAAAACTCCATGTGAAACCAATCAACCAAACTGAGTGACATGGCAATTTTGACAATGAAAGCCGCACTTTATTGAAAAGCGAAACTAAAATTTTGTTGTTATCTTCTATATTTCTAAATTTTTTAAGTGTAAAATTTGGTAGAGAAGAGATCCACAAATATTTGTTACGTGACTACAGGTTGGGTCGAATTCGACGCAATTTGGGGGCGTAAAGTAATTCGTATCGGTAGTTTCCACATATGTTGACAATTTGGTTAAGACACGGTATGAGAGATCTAAAACTAATACTGTTGGATATTTGTGAGTTTTGTTAAAATCGGCGAAGTGAAGACTATACTTTTACTCGGGGCGTAAATGAAATTACGTGTACGAGCGTCACCTGCAACCGCATGGCATTTACAATGCCAAGAACTCTTAGCGTTAACTTTGTGTTTCGTCACGGTGTACTGAGTTCCCAAAACTGATAACTCACAACTTGAATCTTCTTCTAATTAATTAGGCGATGCAGCTATTATATTCTGATACCGGTGCGCTTGCGGTCTAAGCTCTCGGTCTGCGGCCGCTTGATTGCTGGCATCGTGGGTTCAAATACAGGTGAGAGCATAGATGTCTGTCTCTTGTGCTCGTTGTGTGTTGTGCAGGTACCGGCCTATGAGACGGATTGATCACTCGTTCAGAGGAGTCCTACCAGGTATGTGTGCCCAATTGTGTATGATCTATAACCTCAAAACTAGGCGGCTTATGCCCTATTGGTCTATAGCGCCACAGGAAAAAATATAACTGAATGTACCCGAAGAGTAACAAATATTGAAGAAAATTCTGGAAGCCATACCAGTAAAACACTCGATAGATTCACTACATAAAACAGCTACACTTGTAACATCACACATAATACGGAAAGTATTGCAACCTGAAACTTGAACCCTGAGCGGTAGTGATCACCGTTGGTTCAGGATAAGTACCGGGAGAGAAAGGTCTGTGACAAGAGACAACACAATGATAGTAATAATAATACTAATATTAATAATAATAATGATAATAAGGAAATTTTCCCTACTGACGCCATGGTGGCGTACAGGGAGGGTAGACATAGACCTACTCGTTCTTCACATTGCCACTACCTAGAGGAGTGGTTAGCTTCACGCCCCGACCATTTTATCTCCAAAAAAGAAATCCGGTACCAATTCAATAGGACGTGTGTGGGCCCCAGAGTCGGTCTGGACATGCTGGAAAGGAGAAAATATTTCCCGTCCAAAACCCCAGCCGTCCAGTCCGCAGTCTAGTAGCTACACCGTCTACACTACCCTGGGCTGCAACAACAATAATAGTAATTGGTGGAGAATTGATAACTTGATGGGTCAACGAACCTTGGGGTCACCTTTAAAGACAGCTTCTCCAACGAAGTCAGTAAAGTAGAGGGAGTAGCAGACGTGGGCGCTCCAACAGAAGAGGTTTGTCAAGCAGAGAATGCGCAGAGATTTGGGCATGTACAGAATGGACAGCAGGTACTGAAGTAGGGTGGCACTGGGCTTTCCTTCTGGGCTGCTGATTTCTTTCTACAGCACATCATATCAACATTACAGTATCCTACAGAACAGACACGCATAAAGATAATCTAGCTGATTATTATTTGGAAATAACCCTTTGGGATGCTATCTAGTAAATCTAGAATTCTAACTAATGGTTTTATTCATTCTTTGCTTGTACTCAGTACACTGACTCTTGCGAGGTGTGAGGTTCTCACAGAACTGATATTGAAGATTTTAGTTTTCTGTGATGCGACGTTCTGTCCTTGAGTATGAATTTACCGACGTTTCGAAAGACCAAGGACTGTTTCATCCTTAACATGAAGGCACAACGTTTCTTCGAAACTCCGAGAGCTATGTACCTAAAGACACAGCATAACATACCAGAAGACTTTCTTTTATACTGCCATTAAGTGGCCTGCTCTAGTGAACACGGTAACGAATCTTTGGGTTCCATAATATGCCGGGAATTTTTGGACAAACGGAAGAGCTATCAGCTTCTCGAAAAGTACTTTGCTTCATTGAGTTATTTTGTGCTACAATTTAAACTAATTAATTTACACCCACTAGTAAATTGACTGAAGAACCGTTTATTTAATGATTCTTAAACAGTAAGTTATATGTATTTTGTGTCTTCAAATGATAGGACTATCTGTGAATTTGAAAGCAGAGGTTACACATAAACACGCAAGAACTGAAAGGAAGGGGCTGAGGAAAATATGGGGAGTTCTGTGAAAATGGCCGGCCTCCAGACTGGATCCTCTCACAAACACAAAACAGCATTACCAACTGTTCGACCACGCTGTTCTTTAGAAATTACTAAGTAAATCTTTTGATTTTACACTTGTCAATGCTTGTAATCGCTATTTACCTTACAATGTTCTGTACATAATCACAATGCACACTACGCACAAAACATTATTATTTACCACACTTGCATTTACTTCATTCTATGTGATCCTAAATGCTCCCTTGAAATATCCTTCGAAATCCAAATTGGAGTGAAAATTTATATTTAATGTTTCTAGTTTACTAGAAATTCATGATTTTGTTACTAAACTCCACAGCTAAAGAAACTAGTAAGTAAAAGATCCGGCATAGGAGACCGCTGCAAATTTGGTGGCATGAGCCGGTCTGGAAGTTTCGACTTTGGATGCATGTGGAAACAAAAAACGCTCGTTGTGTTTGTGCTGTATTTCAACACCAAGAATATGAATGGATTTAGGTGAGCTACGTGCAATATTATTTTTATATGCAAAAATTACAGGTAGTATGTACGTCCAAAAAAGTTAACTAACAATGAAACATCTACTACTACTGCCACTGCTGTGGTACTACCACAACTACTCGGCACATAGTATTATTCAAACTTACTTACTTAGTAACTCCATGGTGCAGAGTCTTTCTTGAGAAGCTAGTCAAGTCTGCAGCTAGTCAAGAACCTCCCCACACTTCACGGAACCCGAAGGTTCATTACCGCAATCACAAGCGTCCGCCATCTGTCTCTATCCTGGGCCAGCCCAATCCAGTCCATATACCCACATCCCACCTCCTAGAGATCCATCCTAATATTATCCACCCATCTACGCCTAGGTCTCCCCAGTG
>Ga0123357_10009353_pt1 | contig 12364 bp, 8 predicted proteins | sample TergutEmb28metaG_FD_89873 | JGI IMG/M metagenome (GOLD analysis project Ga0123357, IMG submission 89873) | Embiratermes neotenicus P4 segment gut microbial communities from Petit-Saut dam, French Guiana - Emb289 P4 | ecosystem: Host-associated > Arthropoda: Insects > Digestive system > Gut ... | reverse complement strand
GTTCGCCTGTCTGTTCTGCAATGGGTCACTCTTCCGATATAATGTTTCACGTGAAACAATCGATGCATGAGGCAGGATGTTTCACGTGAAACAATGATGATTGATTTTCTGAAGACATATGGTATCGAAGTTAACGCCGAGCAGGCTTTCTTGCTCGATGCGCATTTGCATTTTGTGCTGGAAAAGAATGCGACATTGAATCTGACGAGCATTACTGATTATGAGCGCGCGCTTGTTTTGCATGTGTTGGATTCGCTGTTGGCGCTTCCTGAGCTTGATGCGGCGCCAGAAGGAGCGCTTCTCGATATGGGCTCGGGAGCGGGTTATCCCGGTTTGCCCTTGGCGATACTTACAGGACGCCCCACGACGCTTCTTGATGCTCGTGAGAAGAAAATCAATGCCCTCCAGGACTTCTTATCGAAACAGGCCACCTCTCTGTCCGTCGAAGCGGTGGCAGCACGTGCTGAGGAGTTTGCAGGCGACCACTTGAGCGCTTATGCGGCGGTAACGGCGCGCGCGCTTTCTGCGCTCCCCTCTCTTCTGGAGCTCGCGTCGCCCTTGCTGCAGCAGGGCGGGCGGCTTCTGGCGCTCAAAGGCCAGCTTTCTGCTGATGAGCTGAGCCGAGCCGCCCAACTGGTTAGCGCCACCGGGCTCTCTCTGGTTGGCCATCGGGAGTATTCGTTACCAAGCGGAGAACACCGCGGGGTAGCAGTCTATGAGAAAATAAGTGCAGCGCAGGTTGAGCTGCCCCGCAGGCCGGGACGCGCTCAGCGCAAGCCTTTAGCGTAAATCTCGACAGCGTACTGCCAAAACATCACGTTCCGAAAGTTTTTGGCACCGTATTTTGGAAGGAGCGGCTTTGAGCATAGCTAACAGCATATCCCCCGCAGGCGCTCGGGTGCTTGCCATCGTTAATCAGAAGGGGGGCGTTGGGAAAAGCACAACGGCGGTCAATCTTGCCGCAGCCTTAGGCGAGCTGGGCAAGAAGGTCCTTCTGATCGATCTTGATCCTCAGGGCAATTCGACTTCAGGCTTTGGTCTCACTAAGAATAAACGGGAACACTGCGTTTATAACGCGCTTATCGAAGAGATTCCGTTGGCTGACATCCTTGAACACATCCCTGACAGTCGGGTCGATGTGGTGCCGGCGACTATCCAGCTGGCAGGAGCCGAAGTAGAGCTGGTCAACGCCCTGAGTCGGGAGACTCGCCTGAAACTACTTATTGCTCCCCTGCGGAATGCTTACGACTATATATTAATCGACTGTGCGCCCTCTCTGGGGCTCCTTACCATCAATGCATTAACGGCATCCGACGGGCTTATCATTCCGGTGCAATGTGAGTATTACGCTCTGGAAGGGCTCTCGAAGCTGCTCGACAGCGAGAGACTTGTCAGGACGCATCTTAATCCTGAGCTGGAAGTGTTCGGCGTGGTGATGACTATGTACAGCACGCGCACTAAGCTTGCGCAGCAGGTTGTCGATGAGACTAAAAAGTTCTTCGGGGATACGATGTTTAATACACTTATCCCCCGTTCGGTTCGCCTTTCTGAGGCCCCTAGCTTTGGGCTGCCGATAAATCTGTATGATCCCCAAGGAAAAGGCGCGCAAGCTTATCGCGCGCTCGCAAAGGAAGTGATTGATCGTGGCTAATCGCAGTGGCCTTGGTCGTGGTCTGGGAAGTCTTATTCCCAGCGCGGCCGCAGAATCGGGTTCCAACGATGAAACAACGAATGAATTGGCGCTTACTCTTATTGAGCCAAACCCTAACCAGCCGCGTACGGAAATCGACGAGGAACGCATTGCGGAGCTCAGCGCCTCCATCGCTCTCCATGGCCTGCTTCAGCCGCTCCTTGTACGCCCGCACGGCGATAAGTTCGAGATTGTTGCAGGCGAGCGTCGCTGGCGCGCCTCCCGGCTTGCAGGACTTGAAAAGGTGCCTGTGCGCATTGTGAATCTCGACGATACTGGCAGCCTTGAGGTTGCGCTTATCGAGAACTTGCAGCGCGAGGATCTTAATCCGCTTGAAGCGGCTTATGGGTATAAACGGCTTCTGGAAGGCCATAGCCTGACTCAGGAAAAACTTGCGGAGCGACTCTCGAAGTCTCGTGTTGCGATCACTAACGCCTTGCGTCTGCTCGACCTGCCCGAGGAAGTTCAGGCGCTCCTCTACGAGGGCAAGCTGTCCGCGGGACATGCGCGCGCTTTGCTGGCGCTCGGCGACGATGAATTGCGCGTAAAGCTGGCGGAGAAAGCAGTCGAGAACAACCTCTCGGTGCGTGACGTCGAGAATATGGCGCGTCTCTCTTCGGGCGGTCTTCTGCCTCGCTCTTCACGACCGATAAGCCCGAAATCTTTCAAGGCAGTGGCTCGTCGTCTGCGCAAGTTGCTTGGCACTAACGTTCGTGTGAAGCAGACTAAGGATAAGCGCAAGATCGAAATAGAGTTTCAGGACGAGGATGACTTGGCGCGTATCTATCAGGCGCTGACGGGCGATACGCGTGCGTTGAGCTGAGGCGCGCTCTCTGATCGTGCGGCTGATGCGTAAGAAATGTTTCGAGCTCTGATGTCCGAGTCCTCTGCTATTCTGTTGGCATGAGTCTTACTATTATCACAGGACCCGCTCAGGCGGGAAAAACTCAGACCTGTATCGAGGCGCTTGCACGCAGCAAGCCTGCGGAGATCATTCTGGTTTGTGCGACCTCATATCTGGCCGATAGTTTGGGCCGCCGTCTGACTCTGCGCCACCAACAGCAGCTTGAGTTACCGTCGCAAACGGCTGAGGCGTTGCCGCAGATAACAACCACGACTTTTTTGAGAATGATTGACAAGTTATGGGGGCTTCAGGGCGACGAGCGGGCTTTTGTGGGGCCAGCGCAACGGGAAGCGCTGGTCGATGAACTGCTTGCCGATCTTGCTCCCGCAGCCCACACCACCAGCTTACTGACGACAGGGGGGTGTCGCTTTCTTGCAGAAGTGCTGCGCGCCTGTACCACCTTGAGCGCCCCCTCTGCCCGCGACTCGTTTGTGGCTATGCTCCAACAGCTTATTGAGCGCTACCAGATCAGTCTGCGCAAGCGCTCCTTGATCGAACCCGATGCCGCTCTCTCGGATCTTGCCCGGCGGCGCTGTGCCACTGAGGCCGCCTATGGTTTTCTGGGCTTCACTGACTTTCCGCCTGCGCAACAGGCCTACGTTGATATGCTTTCTGCCAGCAGGGAAGTAGCCGTTGCGATCACCTGCGCGCCAACGGGCGAGGCCACAGAAGAAGGACGTCGCTTTGCCACCAGCTTAGCCCAGCACTATCAGGATCAGGCGGGGCGGGAGGCCTTATGGGCAGAAGCGCCCCTAGGCTCTGGCGGAAACTCTTCCGCTGCGCTTGCGCAACTGCGTGCCAATTTCTTACGGTCGGAAGATAATGGCAGGCAGGATCCAGCGTCTGAATCTGAGCCGCGGTCCGCACGGGAAAAAAAGACACGATTATTGCCAGCAAAAGAGCCGCGACCCGCATCGGGGGAAGAGACGACTTGCGTTGAGTTTATTGCCGCCCAAGGGGAAGATGAAGAAATCCTTCAGGCGGTGCAAGCCGCTGTGTCGGTAATAGATGATGTCGCACTACAGTGTAAGATAGTTGCTGATCATACCCAACCGGTTACCGATGACGCTCCGGTGGCGCTTATTTTTCGGCGTCTGGGCGCACGGGCCACCGCGCTTGCGCGCGCCCTTGACGCCTGTCATGTTGTCGCGGACTTCGACCTGACGATCTCTTTCCAGCAAACAGGCCTGGGGGCTGCGTTGTGCGCGCTACTGCGTTTGCCCTTTGCCGCCGATGACTTGGCGGTGCTGGCGGGTGGCTATCTGCTCTCGGCCTATAGCGGCGCGTCGCAGGCCCAGGCTGCAATTATTGAGCGCAAGCTTCGCGAAGGGCGCATGAACTACCTGGGATTTTGCTGCGCGCTGGGATTGCCCGACGTGCGTCAGCTGAGCGCTGAGGACTGGGCGCAGCTGGCGACCACCTTGCTGTTTCGTGGGGCGGCGGTAGTGCGGGGGGAGTATCAAAACCAGCTTGATTTTGCGGCGCATAAGGTTTTCTGCGTGCTGCTTGATGAGATGCGGGGACTTGGGACGGCTCGGCGCGAGAGCGGAGCGGACGAATGTAGTTCGCCCCCAGACTCAAACGCGGCGGACGCGGCAGGGGCAGGCGAGTATCGCACGCCTCTGCAAGCGCGTCAGCTCCTGGCAAGCCTTGAGCAGGCGCAGGTCAACCTCACGCCGCCGCCGGGCAGTACCCGCCTGCTGGTCTCCGAGGCCTCGCGGGTGCGCGGGCGGCAGTTTCACACGGTGATCCTTGCCGGTTTAGCGCAGCGAGATTTCGAGTCCGCCGCGGAGCCCTCGATCGCGGAGCGCACGATTGCGCAGGTCACCGGGCATGCGGAGCCCGATAAGTTGGCGGGGGAGCATCAACTTTGGTACGACTTGCTGGGCTGCGCGCGCGCCTCGCTGGTACTGGTCGCTCAGAATCAGGATCTCTCGGGGCAAACATTGCCCCCGTCGGCCTTTTTGGAGGAGTTGCTGTGGCTTTGCGGCAAGAAGGAATGGTGGGAGGAGGGGGAGAGCGCCGCGGCAGGAGCGGGCGAACACGCCTCGCCCCAACGGGCGGCAGATCCTGCGCAGGGCGCCCTGATTGGCGACACTTCCCTGTCTGTGCCGCAGTTGCCCAAACGGGGCCAACTCCGGGGCCTTGACTTCAGCCTTCATGCGGCTGCTCCCTATGCGGTTACCACGCTGGAGCGCTACGCGCGCTGCCCCTATGCCTGGTTTCTGGGGCGTTTTGTGGCGCGCAAAGGCATTATCGAGGATGCCGGTCCCCTCAACGAAGGAATCATTCTGCATAGGGCGCTCCGACGCTTTTACGAGCTGGCGCCAGCTGAACTGGGGGAGGCTCACGTGCGCGTCGCCACGCTGGCGCCGGCGCAACAACTGCTCGACCAGTGCTTCGAGGCGGCCTGCCAGGAGACTCTGCAGATCAAGGCCCTCGCGGAGCTTCCCGCGGTCACGCGGGTCTCGCTGGCGGCGCTGCGCGAGTCGCTGCAAAATTTTCTTGCCAGCGAGGTCGACTGGTTGCCGGGATTTACCCCACGCTACTTTGAGCTGAAGTTTGGTGAGCCGGATGAAGCCTCAAGCTCAACGTCAGCTTCAGGCCCCGGGGCTGTTTTGTCGGCCTCCTCTGCCCCTTTGGTTGCGGGTGTTCCTGTTTGCGGCGCCATTGACCGCATCGATGTTTACGAGCCGCCGCGCGCCGCGGGCGACGCCAGCGCCAGGGGCAACAATGAAGTCGGCGGTGGCGACGAGGAGAGGGGGGCTGCTGGCGACATCGACGCCGCGGGCGACGTTAGCCCTGCGGATGGCAATAATGACGCTGGCGCTGCCGGCGCGCTGTTCATCATCGACTACAAGCGCAATGGGGCCGCGCATGGGGGCTTGCTCCAGGCGCGCGCGAACAACAAAGAGATCCAGGCGACGGTCTATGGCCTGGTCGCCGAGCAGCTGTTTCCCGGACTGCGCTACGTCGGGTCAAGTTACCGCAATATCTCCAATCCCGCGAATCGCCGGATCGAGCACCGCAAAAGCGCGCGACTGCGCTATTGGGAGGAAATGGGATTTCCGCAGAAGACGACCGCGACGCCGGCAGCAACCAGCGACGACGCAAAAAAGGGAGCGCCCAGCACCTATGAGAAAGGCATCGAGGCCATCAAGGCGATCGTGCGCGACGCCGCCGCGGGGCTGAGCCGCGGTGACGCTCCTATTGCCGCGCCGCTTAACGCTCAAGGTGAACCTAAACGTGAGTGCCCCTTTACGCGCGATTGCCTGCATCAGGCGTGTCCCTATTACCGGCAAGGCGCTCAATCATGAGCGGTGGAGTGGGCCCGGGGGAGCCGATCATGAGTAATGCGGCGGATTCCGGTGAACCGATCATGAGCCACGACAGCGCCCCCGGCCTCGTGGAGCGCCTGTATGCCTCGCGTTTTTACGCGCCGCTCAACGATGAGCAGCGCGCCGCCGCGGACAGCGGGCAGCAGCTCATTGTGGTGAGCGCGGGCGCAGGCACGGGCAAAACCCAGACGCTCGTGGCGCGCTATCTACGTCTGCTCCTGGAGCGAGCAGACCAGCCGCAGCCAGCCCCCGCCAGCCCTCCGCCGCAGCGCCCCTACGATCATCTGCTCGCGATCACCTATACAAACGCCGCTGCAGACGAGATGCGCCGTCGCGTCGAGGATGCTCTGCGCGAGCTGGGGTTGACCGCCCTGGCGCGCCAGATGAACGGGGCCTGGATCACCACCTTCCACGGTTTTTGCGTGCGTGTCTTGAAGCGCTGGGCCTTCGAGGTCGGCGTCGATCCTGCTTTTATGGTGCTCGACGACGACGAACGTCTGCGCCTGCGCAGGCAAAGCTTCGAGGCGACCATCGCGCACTTCTACCAGACGCACGCTTCCTCCCTCCTGCACCTGCTGGGGTTTTACTCGCAAGCCCAGCTGCGTTCCGCCTGCTTCACGCTGGCAGACGAGGCCGCCAAGCGCGCGCTGGCGCTCGCCAACCTCGCCCTCGAAGGCTTTCTGCCAGAAGAGGTGGCGGCGGGTTGCCCCGATCCGGCCTGCGTCCGGACGCTGCTCGATTTTGCCGTGGCCTGGCAGGAGCGCTACGCTCAGCTCAAGCAACAGCGCGGTGCGTACGACTACGACGACCTGATCCTCACCTGCCGCGATGCCTTCGAGATTCCGGCGATCCGCGCGTACTATCGCGCGCAATTTACCGAGGTGATGCTTGACGAGGCGCAGGATTCCAACAGCGTGCAACTTTTGCTTTTGGAGCGCATCGCGGCGCGACGGACCGTCGTGGGCGACTTCAAGCAGTCGATCTATCGCTTCCAGGGCGCAAACGTCGGCGTGTTCAATCGTCTGGTCAAGCGCGCGCAGGACCCCGGTGACGCCGCCAGCGCATACTTCACCCTGCGACGCAACTACCGCTCGCGCGGCGAGATCCTTGACTACATCAACGCCTTGTTCTCAACGCCGTCGCTTTTGAGCGACCAGCTGACGACGCTTGAGGTAGGAGGGGAGCGCCAGTGGCTATCCGCGCAGGAGAGCGCCCGCTTCCCCGCGCCGGTCCTTGCCGCCGGTATCACCGCCACGCCTCCCGAGACCTCCGCTACCCAGGAGGCAATCTGGATCGCCGAGCAACTGGCCGCGATCGCAGGCCGCTCCAAATCAGCGCCTGCGTTTTGCTATCAGCCGCAGGACCTGGTGGTGCTGGTGGCGAAGCGGCGCTTTGGCCAGGCGATCGCGGCTGCGCTTGCCCAGCGCGGGCTGGCCTCGCAGATCATTGGCGAAGACGACTTCTTCGAGCAACCGATCATCTGTGACGCGCGCGCGCTGCTGGCCGCTCTGCGCAATCCGGCTGACGACACAGCGTTTCTGCAGCTCCTGCTTTCAAGCCTCGGCCGGGTCAGCGACCGCGGCCTTTACGAACTGGCCTGCGCGGCCGCAGCGCCGGGCGCCCCGGGGCCAGCCCCCGCGCCCACGCCTGCGCCTGCAGCCCCTCGCCGCAGCCTCACCCTCTGGGAGGCGGCAAACGATCCTACCCGTGCGGCCTTAAGCGACCCGGCGGACGCGGAGAACCTGCGTCAGACGCTTGCCCTGCTCGGCGACGCCTTTATGCGCCTGGGCGCGACCCCGCTCTCTGAGCTCATCATGGCGGCGTTTCACCAGCGCGGCGCAGACGCGTATTACCAGTCTGCGGATCCCGCACGCGCTGCTCAGAGTCTTGCCGACCTGCGTCACCTCTGTCATATGGCAGACGGTATCCAGGCAGAGGGCGGTGGCCTGGTCGACCTGATCGTCTACCTGGACGACAAAGAGGCCTACGGCGGCGCAACCGACGCGCCGCTGGTATCGACCGCAGCCAGTGACGTCGTGCGCATTATGACCATCCATGCCGCAAAGGGCCTGCAGTTCCCCGTGGTCGCGGTGGCCTGCGCTCAGGACGGCGCCGACCCCGCGACTCCGCGCGCGCAAGTCTTCGTGTGTCGTGAGGAAGGGGAGGAGGCCTCCCGCTTCAACTTGGGGCTGAAGTACACGCCGTCCGGGACGCAGGACACGCTGAGCACGCCGGCCGCCGCGCGCGCCATCGCCGAGGACAAGGAGGCAGAGTCCTTCGAGAAGGTCCGCCAGCTCTATGTGGCCTGCACGCGGGCCGAGCAGGTCCTGTTGCTCAGCTATAGTGCAGACGCGGGCAAGGGCGTCTCCGGCAAGCTGGTCCAGGCCGTCGCGTCAGCAGAAGAAGAGTCCGGCAAGCTGGTCCAGGTCGTCGCGTCAGCTGCAGAAGAGGAAGCCGCCCGTCTTGCGCCTGACGGGCGCCCCACGTCCGCCGCCCCGCACGCCCCACAGAAAGCGCAGACGCCATGACCGCAGACCTCATCCAGATCTCCTACAGCGACTTAAGCGCGTTTCACCAGTGTCCCCGCCGCTACTACTATGAAAAGCGCCTGCGCATGGGAGCGCTCCCGAACGTCAGACCCTCCGCGGTCAAGCGCGGCACGCTCATGCACACCTTGCTGGAGGGCGCGCGCGACGGGTGTATTGACGAGCGGCAGGCCCGGGCGCTTTTCGCTCGCGAGCAGCTGAGCGATAAATCCCAACAAGACGCCATCCTCCAGGCGGCCCAGCGCGTGCTGGCCTCCGAGGTCTACGCACAGATCAGCGCCGGCTGTGACCTGCGCCGCGAGCGCCAATTCTACCTCCCGCTCCGCTCTACCGCTCCCCAGCCTTCTACCGGCGCCTCCGCTCCTTCCCGTCAGGGCAAGAAGCAGCGGAGCCGCGACGCGGCAATCCAGGCGTCAGAACCAACGCGCTATCTCAAGGGTTTCATCGACATCCAGAGTACGCGCGATGACGGCAGCCTGCTGATCCTTGACTACAAGTCTGGCACGCGCGCCGACGCGAGCGCGACAGACTACGAGGATCAGGCGCGCTGCTACGCGCTGGTCGGTCTTGCGGATGGTCATGACAGCGTCACGGTATGCTTCATCCGCCCCGAGGTCGACGTGCCAGAGGAGCCGTCCGTCCCCTCTGAGTCTGCCTCAGCGTCAGCTTCGCCTGCTTCTGGCGCTCCGCAGGTCTTTACGCTGGGCCCCTACACACGCAAGGACTACGCGAGCATCGAAGCCAGCCTGGTCGCCGCCATCCATGCCATGGAGCAGACCGGTCCCGACTCACCCTGCGCAGGCGATATCATCGCTTGCGCGAACTGTCCTCTTCCCCCATCCGCCTGCCCCCGCCGCTCTGCGGAGTAAGCCGCAACATTCGTTGTAAATTAAGCTCCTTTGCAGAAAGCCCTCTCTTACCCTAGAGAATGCCATAGCGCGCTCATTTCTGAAATTTTGTACCAAAATTACGGTTGGGGGTGGTTTTTTTGCGCATCTTCTCACCTCATTGAGCCATCATCTCGTGTCATCAGGTAGAGGGCAAAATTGGTAACCAATTCGGTCAACTCAAGTTCTCAAGTCGCTTATTAACGGGGTGCAAGGCATTTTGTCGGAGATTGGAAGCGAAGGGAATATGCGTGAGGAGCAAGATGAAGCTCAGGTGAAATTACTGGGAGTAGCCCGCCGCCGCTACCCCGATGGCGAGCTACCCATAAATGATAGCTTAGCAGACTCATAAGTTACTAAGTTCACGAGAAGGTGGCGTCGCTTAAATCAGGGGATCTTTTTGCTGCGTTTGCTTGCTGGTGGGGCAATACGCACGGCGGTCAGCGCGACAACCAGGAGGCAACCGGCAAGGCAATCCAGTAGAATGAACGTATGACGACAGACTCAACATCTAAGCGCTACGCGCGTAACAAAGCAAGTATTTCTGTTGCTGACCAGGAACGTTTGGCCCGCAGCCGCGTGCTGGTGGTTGGCGCGGGGGGCCTGGGCTCTCACGTGCTGGAGGGCCTGACACGTCTGGGCGTGGGACGCATCAGCATCTGCGACCCGGACGTCATCGAGGCAAGCAACTTGAATCGTCAGCTTCTGGCGCTGGAGACGACGATCGGACGCGCGAAGGTCGAGCTGGCGTGCGCGCGAGCCGCGCTGGTGAACAGTGAGGTTGAGGTCCGCGCCTTCCAGGAGGCTTTTCCCAGCGCGCAACTTGACGCGGAGCTGGCCGCCGCTGACTTGGCGATCGACTGCCTTGATAGCGTCGAGAGCCGCCGGGTGCTTGAAGCTCGCTGCCAGGCGATGGGTGTGTCGCTCGTCTACGGCAGCATCGCCGGCAGTTATATCTATTTCGGCGTGAGCGCTGCAGAAAACCCGCTGGTTCGCGAGCAGGCGACTGGCGACACAAGTCTGGAAAAAGAGCTGGGCAACCCCTATCCCACAGTATCAATCGCCGCTGGGTTAGAGCTGGAGTTAGCGCTCAAGGTGCTCCTGGGCCGCTCCGTCGCGAAACAGGGCTTCTACGTCTTTGATCTGACAGACTTCAGCCTGGACTTCATCGACCTGCTCTAAGTAAGAGCACAAAGCAAACACCCTTAAGTTTACTCTGCGTTTACTTGGGATGACTATAATGTGACAAGGGTTTGTGATTAGAAGCAGGCACTTTGTCACATCGTGGCTGCTCTTGCCAGAACAAGAGAGGAGCGCGCGCTGGTGAATACCATTCTGGTGGTTGACGACGACGCCAATATTCGTGAGCTTGAGTGCGCGATCCTTGGGGGCGCTGGCTACACGACGGTCGCAGCTGTTGATGGGCGCGATGCCTTCAGTAAGCTGGGGGAGAGCGCCGTTGATCTGGTCGTGCTTGACGTCATGATGCCCAAGATGGACGGCTATGAGTTTTGTTCGCTGGCCAAACGCTACTATGAGGAGCTCCCTATTCTGATGCTGACCGCCAAGGGCCAGACGATCGACAAGGTGACCGGGCTTAATCTGGGCGCAGACGACTATCTGGCCAAGCCCTTCGACGCAGACGAACTGCTGGCGCGCGTCAGGGCGCTGCTGCGTCGCTACCAAAAGGCTGCCGGAGCCGAGCTGCACGTGGGGCGCTTGCGTCTCATCAAGGACCGCTACCAGGTGATCGCGGCTGATGGGGACGCAGGTGAGCTGCCCCATAAGGAGTTCGACCTGCTCTTCTTGCTGGCGTCGCTGGCGGGGAAGACGGTCCCGCGCTCCCGGCTGCTCGACGAGGTCTGGGGTCTTGATCACGAGGGCACCGACCGCACGCTCGACGTGCACGTCAATCGCCTGCGCGCGCGCTTCCCGGAGGCGGAGAGCGGTTTTAGGATCGTGACGGTACGTGGTCTGGGCTATCTGCTGGAGCAGAGCTGTGGCTGAGGGTCAGCTGAGAATGGTGCGGGTGCCTGGCGAGGACCCCGCGACGCGCCCGCCCGCCAGCCTCTTGCGGCGCGCGCTGCTGGTCTGCGCGAAGTTCGCGTTCATCATCGTGCTCGTGGGGCTTCCGGCCCTGGTCGGTTACGGGGCTAGCCGCCTGATGCTGCGCTGGACTGCGTGGCGTCTGGCGGGTCTGCCGCTCTTCCTCTTTGAGTTCCTCTGCGCGTTTATCGTGCTGATGCTGGTTATCCTGCTCGCCTCCTTTAACGCCCGCCGCCATATCGCGCGCAAGCGGCCCTTTCTGGGGCAGAACATCTTGCGCGCGCTTGACCGCATCGCGCAGGGCGACTTCAGTGTGGTGCTGCCTATCGATCGTGACGAGCCGCTGGCCACGCTGGCGACAAGCGTCAACAAGCTGGCTCACGACTTAGGCGACATCGACCAGCAACGCCGTGATTTTGTGAGCAACGTTAGCCACGAGATCCAGTCGCCGCTGACCTCGATCGGCGGTTTTGCCGCGCTGTTGCATAATCCAGAGCTGGACAGGGCGACGCGCGACCATTACTTAAGCATTATCGAGGCGGAGAGCAAGCGGCTCTCACAGTTAAGTGACACGCTGCTGAAGCTCTCGGTCTTGCAGGATAATGAGGCGGCGCTGGCGCCCCAGCGCTACGCGCTTGACGAGCAGCTGGCTGCCGTCTTAGGGAGGCTTGAGCTGCAGATGCAGGAAAAGCAGCTGAGCGTGGAGAGCGATCTGGCGCCGGTAGAGCTGAGAGCCGATCGTGAGCTGCTCGATCTGGTCTGGGTCAACCTGATCCAGAACGCCATCAAGTACACGCCGGCCGGTGGCGCGATCACGGTGTCGTTGCGGGTGCAGAGTGGCGGGAGCGTGAGAGTGCGCGACACGGGTGACGCGGACGGTGCTGGTAGCGTAAGCGTCGCTGGCGCGCTGGCGGGCGACAGGATCGTGGCAACAATCGCCGATACGGGCATCG
>Ga0123357_10009352_pt1 | contig 12366 bp, 27 predicted proteins | sample TergutEmb28metaG_FD_89873 | JGI IMG/M metagenome (GOLD analysis project Ga0123357, IMG submission 89873) | Embiratermes neotenicus P4 segment gut microbial communities from Petit-Saut dam, French Guiana - Emb289 P4 | ecosystem: Host-associated > Arthropoda: Insects > Digestive system > Gut ... | reverse complement strand
TAGTATCTTCACATTTCACACTCATCACTATGCAACATTTCTCAACACGTTCCTTTCCATCATCCCCCATCAGTAAATGCTCCAAAATTTAAAGTCTTGCAGCAATTCACATTAGCATCTTCACATTTCACACTCAGTATTATGCAACATTTCTCAACACGTTCCTTTCCACACTACCCAAAATTAACATTACCAAATTTAAAATCTTGCAGCCATTCACATTAGCACCTTAACATTTCACACTCTGCAAAACGCAACATTTCTCAACACGTGTCTTTCCATCCTCCCTCATCAGTAAATGTACCAATAATAAAACCTTGCAGCAATTCACATTAGCATCTTAACATTTCACACTCAGCACAATATAACATTTCTCAACACATTCCTTTCCACCCTCCCCCAACAGTAACTCTACCAAAACCACAACACAGTACACATTTCTATACAACTCCTCTGTAAGGACGGTGTGTAAATCCCAGAATGTCAGTGCAGCTTTACAGAAACTGACATTTGCAGACTTACAGTACATTTTGAGTACTGCCGGTTCAGTAATGTTTTAAAATTAGAGAAATGTCCACGATTTCAATTTAATCACAATTCACGGTATACAGTACCTCAGGCTACCCAACACAGAAGCCTGTGTCCTATCCCAGGACTGTCCACATAACATTTGTGATGTACAATACAACATTGCAACAGGTTGCTCCTAGCATTCCACTTTACCCCGATTTATATTCAGCTATCATTACGGTTGATATATCAGACACACTGCAGACTGCAGTTACAGCTCACTGAGTATTACCACACTGTCATAGCTGACTGACTGAAGGTTGCAAGGGAGTACATGAAGGTGTTTTTTGTGGCATGTCAGCATTGATGGCTAATAGTGAAGTAACATATAAATGTATGTTTCTGTTTCGCAGGCCATGAATGAAATGTCAGCTTGGCAGGGAAATAAAGAATTATAGTAAAAATATGAATGAGTTAAAAGGTTTTGGGTCTGTATGTGACGTGCTACACCAGGGTGGGTCTGTATGTGGCTTGCTGCAGGATGGTGGGCCTGTATTTGATGTGATGCAGGAGAGTGGGTCAGTATGTGACGTTCTGCAGCAGGGTGCGCCTGTATGTGACATGCTGCAGAAGGGTGGGTCTGTATGTGATGTGCTGCAGCAGGGTGGGTCTGTATATGACATTCTGCAGCAGGGTGGGACTGTATGTGACGTGATGCAGCAGGGTGGGACTGTATGTGAAGTGCTGAAGCAGGGAGGGTCTGTATGTGACGTGCTGCAGCGGGGTGGGTCTGTATTTGATGTGATGCAGCAGGGTGGGTGTGTATGTGACGTGAAGCAGCAGGTTGGGTCTGTATTTGATGTGATGCAGCAGGAACGGTCTGTATGTGATGTGATGTAACAGGTTAGGTCGGTATGTGACGTGCTGCAGCAGGGTGTGTCTGTATGTAACGTGCTGCAACAGGGTGGGCCTGAATGTGATGTGCTGTAGTAGGGTGGGTCTGTATGTGACGTCCTGCATCACGGTTTGCCTGTATGTGACCTGCTGCAGCAGAGAGGGTCTGTAGGTGATGTGATGCAGCACGGTGGGTCTGTATGTGACGTGCTGCAGCAGGGTGGGTTTGTACGTGATGTGATGCAGCAGTTTGGGCCTGTATGTGACGTGCTACAGCACGTTGGGCCTGTATGTGACGTGCTGAAGCAGGGTGGGTCTGTATGGGATATGATGCAGCAGGGTGTGTCTATATGTGAAGTGATGCAGTAGCTTGGGTCTGTATGTCACGTGCTGCAGCTGTGTGGGTCTGTATGTAATGTGCTGCAGGAGGGTGGGACTGTATGTGACGTGTCGCAGCAGGGTGGGTCTGGGTGAGAAGTGCTACAGCAGGGTGGACCTGTATGTGACGAACTACAGAAGTGTGGGTTTGTATGTGACGTGCTGCAGCAGGGTTGGTCTGTATGTGACTGGCTAGAGAAAGGTGGATCGCTATGTGACGTGATACAGCAGGTTGGGTCTATAGGTGGATTAATATAGAAGGGTGCGTATGTATGTGACGTGCTACAGCAGGGTGGGTATGTGACGTGATACAGCAGGGTGGGTTTGTATGGGACGTCATACAGCAGCGTGAGTTTGTATGAAGTGTGATACAGAAGAGTGGGTGTGTACGTGAAGTCCTGTAGCAGGGTGGTTCTGATTGTGACGTGATAGAGCAGGGTGGGTCTCTATGTGACATGCTAGAGCAGGGTGGGTCTTTATGTTGTGTGCTACAGCAGGGTGGGTCTGTATGAGACGTGCTACAGCAGGGTGTGTCTGTATGTGACGTGCTGCAGCAGGGTGTGTCTGCTTATAACTTGTTGCAGCAGGGTGGGTCTGTGTGTGACGTGATAAAACAGGGAGGGTCTTTATGTGGAGGGCTACAGCAGGATGGGTCTGTATGTGACCTACTAGAGCAGCGTGGGTCTGTATGAGGTTTGCTAAAGCAGGGTGCGTCTGTATTGAATTGCTGTAGAAGGGAGGAACTGTATGGGACGTGATACAGCAGGGTGAGTCTGCAAGTGACGTGATACACCTGGATGGGTATTATGTGACGTTCTACAACAGGGTGGGTCTGTATGTAGTGTGCTACAGCAGAGTGGGTATGAATTTGACGTGCTGCTGCAAGAAGGGTCCTACGTGACGTGTTATGTCAGGGGAGTCTGTATGTGACGTGCTACAAAAATGTGGGTCTGTATTGACGTGCAGCAGCACGGTGGGGCTTTATGCGTTGTGCTACAGCAGGGTGGGACTGTATGTTGTGTGCTACAGCAGGGTGTGGCTCTATGTGACGTGCTAGAGCAGGGTGGGTCTGTATGTGACGTTCTGAAGCAGGGTGGGTCTGTATGTGACGTGTTGCAGCAGGGTGGGTCTGCAGGTGAATTCCTACGGCAAGGTGGGTCTGTAAGTGACGTGCTGCAGTAGGGTAGGTCTGTATGTGACGTGTTACAGCTGGGTGGGTCTGTATGTGATGTGTTGCAGCCGGGTGGTTCTGTATGTGACGTGTTACAGCAAGGTGGATCTGTATGTGACGTGGTAGAGAAAGGTGGTTCCGTATGTGACGTGATGCTGCAGGAAGCGTCTGTATGTGACGTGCAATTGCAGGGGTGTCTGTATGTGACGTGCTACAAAAGAGTGGGTCTGTATGTGACCTGCAGCAGCACGGTGGATCTGTATGTGACGTGCTGCAGAAGGATGGTTCTGTATGTGAAGTGTTGCAGTTGTGTTGCTCTGTATGTGACGTCATACATCAGGGTGGGTCTATATGTAGTGTGGTAGAGCAGGGTCTGTCTGTATGTGACGTGAAGCAGCGGTGTGGGTATGTATGTGACGTGATACAGCAGGGTGGTTCTGTATGAAGTGTGATAGAGGAGGAAGGTTCCCTATTTGAAGTGCTCCTGCAGGGTGTGTCTGTATGTGGTGGGATAAAGCGGAGTGATTCTGTGTGTGACGTGCTGCAGCAGCGTGGAGCTGTATGTGACGTGATACAGCAGGGTGGGTCTCTACGTGGTGTTCTACAACAGCGTGGGTCTCAATGTGACGTTCTAGAGCAGGGTGGGTCTCCATGTGTCGTGCTCCTTTAGGGTGGGTTTAAATGTGGTGTGCTGCAACAGGATTTGTCTGTATGTGACAGGTTACGCCCGTATATGTCGTTCTGTAGCAGGGTGGGACTGTAGGGGACATGTTACTACAGGGTGTGTCTGTATGTGTTGTGCTACAGCAGGGTGGGTCTGTATGTGACGTGCTGTAGAAGGGTGGGAGTGTATGTGACGTGTTAGAGCAGGGTGGGTCTGTATGTGACGTGTTGCCGCACGGTGGGTCTCTATGTGACGAGCTGCATCAGGGTGTGTCTGTATGTGACGTGTTGAAGAAGGGTGTACCTTTATAAGACGTGACAGAGCAGGGTGGTTCTGTATGTTTTTTCTACCGCAGGGTGGGTCTGTATTTGACGTGCTGCAGCAGGGTTGGTCTGTATATGACGTGATAGAGCAGGGTAGGTGTGTATTTGTTGTGCTACAGCATAATTGTTCTGTATGTGACGTGATAAAGCAGGGTGGTTCTGGGGTGCTAGAGCAGAGTCGGCCTGCATTTGAAGTGCTGCAGGAGGGTGGTACTGTACTTTGTTTTACGTAATACAGCAGGGTGTGTCTGTAAGTGGTGTGCTACAGCAGTGTCTGCCTGTATGTGACCTGCTACAGCAGGGTGGGTCTGTATATAATGTGTTGCAGAATGGTGGGTCTGTATGTGTTGTGCTGTAGCAGGTATGGTCTGTAGCTGACGTGCTGAAGCAGGGTTGGTCTGTATGTGGAGTGGTGCAGCAGAGTGGGTCTGTATGTGACGTGTTGCAGCAGGGTCGGTCTGTATGTGACGTGCTGCAGCAGGGTGAGTATGTATGTGACCTGCTAGAGCAGGGTGGGTCTTAGGTGACGTGCTGCAGCAGGGTGGGTTTTATATGACGTGATGCAGCAGGGTGGGCTGTATGTGACGTGCTACAGCAGGGTGAGTCTGTATGTGACGTGGTACAGAAGGGTGGGCCTGTATGTGACGTGCTGCAGGAGGCTGAATCTGTATGTGAGGTGGAACATCAGGGGGGATTGTATATAACTTGCTACAGAAAGTTAGGACTGTATGTATCTTGCTGCAGAAGTGTGGGACTGTATGTGACTTGCTGCAGCAGTTTAGGGGTTTTATGTGACGTGCTATAGCAAGGTGGGTCTGTATGTGATCTGATAGAGCACGGTGGGTCTGTATGTGGCGTGCTATAGCTGGGTGGGTCTGTATGTGAAATGCTGAAGCAGGGTGAGTCTGTAGGTAACGTGCTGCAACAGGGGGATCTGTATGAGACGTGCAACAGAAGAGTGGGTCTTTATGTGTCAAGTTGAAGCAGGGTGGATCTTTATGTGACGTGCAACAACAGGGTGGGTCTGTATGTGACGTGCTGCAGCAGGGTGAGTCTGTATGTGCCGTGCTATAGGAGGGTGGGACTAAATGTAACGTCCTACAGCATGGTGGGTCTGTATGTGACGTGCTGAAGCAGGGTGAGTCTAAATGTGACGTGTTGCAACATGGTGGGCCTGTATGTGTCGTGATACAGTAGTGAAGGTATGTACGCGTTGTGCTAGCGCAGGGTGGGTCTGTATGAGTCGTGCTGCAGCAGGGTGTGTTTGTAAGTGACGTGCTACAGCAGCATGTGTCTGTATGTGGTGTGCTCCAGCACGGTGGGTCTATATGTGACGTGCTGTAGCAGGGTATGTCTGTACGAATCGTGCTGCAGAAGGGTGGGTCTATATGTGACGTGCTAAAGCAGGATGGGTCTGTATGTGAGGTGATAGAGCAGGGTGGGTCTGTATGGGGTGTGCTAAAGCAATTTGGGTCTGTATGTGACGTGGTGCCGCACGGTGGGTCTGTATGTGAATTGTTGCAGCAAGGTGGGTCTGTATGTGACGTGCTACAGCAGGATGGGTCTGAATGTGACGTGCTAGAGCAGGGTGGTTCAGTATGTGTTGTGCTAAAGCAGAGTGGGTCTGTATGCGACGTGATGCAGCAGGGTGATTCTGTGTGTTACGTGATACAGAAGGGTGTTTCTGTAAGTGGTGTGCTACAGCAGGGTAGGTCTGAATGTGACGTGTTAGAACAGGGTGATTCTGTATGTGACGTGCTGCAGCAGGGTGGGTCTATATATGTTGTTCTGCAGCTGGGTGGGTCTGTAGCTGACGTGCCTAAGCAGGGTAGGTCTGTATGTGGTTTGGTGCAGCAGGGTGGATTGTATGTGACGTGTTGCATCAGGGTGTGTCTGAATGTGATGTGCTACAGCAGGGTGGGTCTGTATGTGACGTGTTGCGGCAGGATGGGTCTGAATGTGACGTGCTACAGCAGGCTGGGTCCGTATGTGACGTGCTGCGGGTGGGTGGGTCTATATGTGACTTGATAGAGTAGGGTGGGTCTGTATGTGGTGTGATACGGTATGGTGGGTCTCAATGCGATGTGCTACATTAGAGTGGATCTGTATGTGACGTGATACAACAGGGTGAGCCTGTGTGTGACTTGCTAGATCAGGGTTGGGCCGTATGTGACGTGCTAACTCAGGGTGGGTATGTATGTGACGTAATAGATCAGTGTGGGGCTGTATGTGGTGTGTCAGAGCAGGGCTGGTCTCTATGAGACGTGCTAGAGCAGGGTGGATCTGTATGTGACGTGCTGCAGTAGTTTAGGGCTGTATGTTGTGTGATAAAACAAGTTGTGTCTCTATGTGAGTTGTAAGAGCAGGGTTTGTCTGTATGTGACTTGCTACTGTAGGATGTGTCTGTATGTAACGTGCTACAGAAGGGTGGTTCTGTATGTGTTGTGCTACAGCAGAGTGGGTCTGTATGTGTCGTGTTGCAGCAGGGTGGGTCTGTATGTGACGAGCTACAGCAGGGTTGGTTTGTATATGGTGTGTTAGAGGAGGGTGTGTCTCTATGTGACTTGATAGAGCAGGGTGGGTCTGTACGTGACGTGTTGCAGCATGGTGGCATTGTATGTGAGGTGCTACAGCAGGTTGGGTCTGTATGTGACTTGGTATTGAAGGGTAGTTCTGTATGTGACGTGCTGCTGCAGGAATGGTCTGTATGTTACGTATTAGGGCAGGGGTGTCTGTATGTGACGTGCTGCAGTAGCGTGGGTCTGTATGTGAGGTGCTGAAGTAGCGTGGGCCTATAGGTGACATGCTACAGCAGGGTGGGTCTGTATTGTCGGGCTGCTGTAGGGTGAGATTGTATGTGACGTGCTGCAGCAGGTTTTGTCTGTATATGACGTGATAAAGCAGGGTAGATCTGTATGTGGTGTGCTACAGCAGGAAAGGGCTGTATGTGATGTGCTACAGCAGGGTCGGTCTGTATGTGGTGTGCTATATCACGGTGGGTCTGTATGTAAAACGCAGTATCAGGGTAGGTCTGTATGTTGTGTGCTACAGCAGGGTGGGTCTTAATGTGACGTGCTGCAGCTTGGTGGGTCTGTATGGGACGTGCTAAAACAGGGTGGGTCTGTATGTGGTTATCTAAACCAGGGTGGGTCTGTATGTGACGTGCTGCCGCACGGTAGGTCTGTATGTGACGAGCTGCGGCACGGTGGGTCTGTGTGCGAAATGTTGGAGCAGGGTGGGTCTGTATGTGACGTGATACAGCAGCGTGGGTATGTAGGTGGTGTGCTATAGCTGGGTGGGTCTTCATGTGACGTGCTGCACTAGGGTGTGGCTGTATGTGATGTGATAATTCAGGGTTAGCCTGTATGTGGTGTGATACAGCAGGATGGGTCTGTATATGACGTGATAGAACAGAGTGAGTCTGTATGTAGTTTGCTACAGCAGGGTGGGTCTGTATGTGACATGAAGCAACAGGAAGGGCGTGCATGCGAAATTCTATTCAGGGTGGGCCTGTATGTGACGTGCTATAGCAGTGTGGGTCTGTATGTGACGTGCTGAAGGAGGGTGGGTCTGAATGTGACGTGTTGCAAAATGGTGGGCCTGTATGTGACGTGATAAAACAAGGTGGGTCTGTAGGTGTCGTGCTGCAGCAGGGTGTGTCTGTATGTGACGTGCTACAGCAGGATGTGTCTGTATGTGGTGTGCTTCAGCAGGGTGGGTCTTTATATGTCGTGCTGTAGCAGGGTATGTCTGTAGGATTCTTACTGCAGAAGGTTGGGTCTATATGTGACGTGATAAAGCAGGATGGGTCTTATGAGATGTGCTACAGCAGGGTGGGTCTGTATGTGAGGTGATAGATCAGGGTTGGTCTGTATGTGGTGTGCTAAAGCAAGCTGGGTCTGTATGTGACGTGCTGCCGCACGGTGGGTCGGTAAGTGAATTGTTGCAGCAGGGTGGGTCTGTATATGACCTGCTACAGCAGGATGGGTCTGAATGTGACGTGCTAGAGCAGGGTGGTTCAGTATGTGTTGTGCTACAGCAGAGTGGGTCTGTATGTGACATGATGCAGCAGGGTGGTTCTGTGTGTTACGTGATAGATAAGGGTGTGTCTGTAAGTGGTGTGCTACAGCAGGGTAGGTCTGAATGTGACGTGCTAGAGCAGGGTGTGTCTGTGTGTGACGTGCTACAGCAGGGAGGGTCTGTATGTGATGTGATGCAGCAGGGTGGGTCTCTATGTGTTGTGGTTCAGCAGGGTGTGTCTGTAGCTGACGTGCTGAAGCAGGGTAGGTCTGTATGTGGTTTGGTGCAACAATGTAGGTCTGTATGTGGCGTGCTGCAGCAGGGTGTGTCTGAATGTGAGTTGCTACAGCAGGGTGGGTCTGTTTGTGACCTGCTACATCAGTGTGAGTCTGTGTGTGACGTGTTGCGGCAGGATGGTTCTGAATGTGACGTGCTGCGGCAGGGTGGGCCTGTATGTGACGCGCTACAGCTGGGTGGGTCTGTATATGGTGTGTTATAAGAGTGTTTGTCTCTATGTGACTTGATAGAGCAGGGTGGGTCTGTACGTTACGTGTCGAAGCAGGGTGGGTTGTATATGAGCTGCTACAGCAGGTTGGGTCTGTATGTGACGTGGTAGAGAAGTTTGGTTCTCTATGTGATGTGCTGCTGCAGGAATGGTCTGTATGTTACGTATTAGGGCAGGGGTGTATGTATGTGACGTGCTGCAGTAGCTTGTGTCTGTATGTGACGTGCTGCATTTGCGTGGGCCTGTAGGTGACGTGCTACAGCAGGGTGGGTCTGTATGTAACGTACTGCTGTAGGGTGGGTTTGTATGTGACGTGCTGCAGCAGGGTTGTTCTGTATATGATGTGATAAAGCAGGGTTGATCTGTATGTGGTGTGCTACAGCAAGAAGGGTCTGTATGTGACGTGCTACAGCAGGGTCGGTCTGTGTGTAGTGTGTTACAGCACAGAGGGTCCTTGTGTGACATTCTGCAACAGCGTGGGTGTTTATGTGACGTGATAAGGCAGGGTGGGTCTGTATGTGGATTGCTAGAGCAGGGTGGGGCTCTATACGACGTGCTAGTCCTGGGAGGGTCTGTATGTTACGTGCTGTAGTAGCGTGTGTCTGTTTGTGGTGTGACGCATCAGGGTGGTTCTGTATGTAACGTGCTGCAGCAGCGTGGGTCTGTATGTGACGTGCTGCAAGAGGGTTTGTCTGTATGTGACGTGTTGCAGCAGAGTGTGTCTGTATGTGACGTGTTGCAGCAGGGTGGGTCTGTATGTGATGTACTACAGAAGGTTGGTTCTGTATGTGACGTTTTACTGCAGGGAAGGTCTGTATGTGACGTGGTACAAAATGGTGGGTCTGTATGTGACTTGCTGCAGCAGGGTGTGTCTGTATGTGACGTGTTAGAGTAGAGGGGTTTGTATGTGATTTGTTGCAGCAGGGTGGGTCTCTATGTGACGTGTTAGAGTAGAGGGGTTTGTATGTTATTTGTTGCAGCAGGGTGTGTCTGTATGTGACGTGTTAGAGTAGAGGGGTTTGTATGTGATTTGTTGCAGCAGGGTGGGTCTCTATGTGACGTGTTAGAGTAGAGGGGTTTGTATGTGATTTGTTGCAGCTGGGTGGGTCACTATGTGACGTGCTGCAGCAGGGTGTGTCTGAATGTGACGTGCTACAGCACCTTGTGTCTGTTTGTGACGTTCTACAACAGGGTTGATCTTATGTGACGTCCTGTAGCAGGGTGGTTCTGTATTGACGTGCAGCTGCAGGGTGGTTCTGTATGTGTCGTGATATAGCAGGTTTTGTGTGTATGTGACGTGCTATCACAGTGTGTGTCTGTATATGACGTAATACAGCAGGGTGGGTCCCTATATGACCTGATAGAGCAGAGTGGGTCTGTATGTGAAGTGCTAGAGCAGGGCGGGTCTGTTCGTTGTGTGCTACATCACGGTGAGTCTGTAAGTAAACTGCTGCAGCAGGGTGGGTCTGTATGTGACGTGCTGCAGCAGGGCGGGTCTATATGAGACTTGCTGCAACAGGTCTGAATGTGGCGTGATACAACAGGGTGGGTCTGTTTGTGACGTGCCTCAGCAGGGCGGGTCTGTATGTGAGTGCTGCAAAATGGTAGGTCTGTATGTGACGTGATACAACAGGGTGGGTCTTATGTGGTGTGCTAAAGCAGGGTGGGTCTGTATATGACGTGCTGCAGAAGGGTGTGTCTGTATGTGACGTGGTACATCAGGACGGGTATGTAGATTGTGTGCTACAGCAGGGTGGGTATGTATGTGACGTGCTGTAGCAGGGTGGGTCTGTAGGTGACGTGATAGAGCAGGGTGTGACTGTATGTTGTATGCTACAGCAGGGTGGGTCGGTATGTGACGTGCTGCAGCAGGGTGTTTATGTATGTGACGTGATAGAGCAGGGTTGTTCTGTATATGACGTGCTAAGTCAGGGTGTGTCTGTATGTGGTGTGCTAAAGCAGGGTTTAATTTTATGTGACATGCTGCCTCACGGTGGGTCTTTATGTGATGTTCTGCAGCACGGTGGGTTTGTATGTGAAACGTTGCAGCAGGGAGGGTCTGTATGTGACGTTTTACAGCAGCGTGGGTTTGTATGTGGTTTGGTAAAGCAGGGTGGGTCTGTGTGTGACGTGATTCACTTGGGTGTGTCTGTATGTGACGTGATAGAGCAGGGTGGGTCTGTATATGGTGTGCTAGAGCAGGGTGGGTCTGTATGTGACGTGTGGCAGCAGGTTTGGTCTGTATATGACGTGATAGAGCAGGATTAGTCTGTACGTGACGTGATACAACAGGGTAGTTCTGTATGTGGTGTGCTACAGCAGAGTGTATCTGTATGTGACGTGCTGCAGAAGGGTGGTTCAGTGTTACCTGATACTGCAGGGTGTGTCTGTATGTGTCGTACTACAGCATGGTGGGTCTCTATTTGACGTGCTGCTACGGGGTGGGTCTGTATGTTTTGTGCTGCAGCAGTGTGGGTTTGTAGTTGACGTGCTGTAGCAGGGTGGTTCAGTATGTGGTATGGTGCAGTAGGGTTGGTCCGTATGTGAGGTGTTGCAGCAGGGTGTGTTTTATGTGACATGCTACAGCAGGGTGGGTCTGTATGACACGTGTTGCAGCAGGTTGTGTTTTATGTGACGTGCTGCAGCAGGGTGGGTCTGTATGTGACGTACTAGAGTAAGGTGGGTCTGTATGAGACGTTCTGTAGCAGGGTGGGCCTTTATGTGACGTGCTAGAGGATTGTGGGTCTGTATGTGACGTGCTGCAGCAGGGGGGTCTGTATGTGACGTGCTACAGAAGGGTGGGTCCGTATGTGACGTGCTGCAGCAGGGTAGATATCTATGTGACGTGCTACAGTAGGGTGTGTCTTTATTTGACCTGATACAGCAGGGTGGGTCTGTATGTGACGTGCTACAGCAGGATGCGTCTGTATGTGACGTGCTACTGCAGGATGGGTCTGTATGAACGTGCTACAGAAGGGTGGTACTTTATTTGACGTGCTGCAGCAGGGTGGGTCTGTATGTGAAGTGCTAAATTAGGATAGGTTTGTATGTGACGTGCTGCAGCAGGGTGGGTCTGTATATGACGTGCTACAGCAGGTTTGTTCCGTATGTGACGTGCTGTTTTGGGGTTGGTCTGAATGTGACATGATGAAGCAGGGTGGTACTTTTGGTGACATGCTACCTCAGGGTGGGTCTGTAGGTGACATGCTATAGCAGGGTGGTTCTGTATGTGACGTGTTACAGCGGAGTTGGTCTGTATGTGACGTGCTACAGCAGGGTGATTCTGTATGTGACGTGTTGCAGCAGGGTGGATCTGTATGTTTCGTGCTGCAGCAGGATGGGTGTGTATGTGACGTGCTACAGCAGGGTGGGTCCGTGTTTGACGTAGTACAGAATGGTGGTTCTGTATGTGACATGCTTCTGCAGGAAGGGTCTGTATGTGACATGTAAAAGCAGTGGTGTCTGAATATGACGTGCTACAGAAGGGTGGGTCTGTATGTGACGTGCAGCAGCACGGTGGGTCTGTATGTGACGTGCTGCAGCAGGGTTTGTCCGTATGCTAAATTTTGCAGCATGGTGCGTCTGTAGGTTACGTGATACATCAGGATGGGTCTCTATGTGGTATGGTAAGGCAGGGTAGTTCTGTATGTGACGTGCTACAGCAGGGTGGGTCTGTATTTGACGTGATACACCAAGGTGTGTCTATATGTGACGTGCTGCAGCATGCATTCACAAAAGCACAATTGGAATATGTGAGGGTTTAACAGAAATACTAAATATTGAATTCTTACGGTGTGTGACGGTGTGTCTTGTGGGGTGTGATGGTGTGTCTTGTGGGGTGTGACGGTGTGTCTTGTGGGGTGTGACGGTGTGTCTTGTGGGGTGTGACGGTGTGTCTTGT